>Ga0308172_1000245_pt1 | contig 88712 bp, 81 predicted proteins | sample PhyGR2_FD_202134 | JGI IMG/M metagenome (GOLD analysis project Ga0308172, IMG submission 202134) | Phyllosphere microbial communities from UC Gill Tract Community Farm, Albany, California, United States - DLSLSG.R2 | ecosystem: Host-associated > Plants > Phyllosphere > Unclassified | place: USA... | reverse complement strand
CGGTGAAGCGGTTGGGGCCGAAGAGGCCGAGGAACGGCACGAGGTAGACGAACGCGGGCATGGTCTGCGCGGCATCCAGGATCGGTCGGATGGCCGCATCGACCCGGGCCACGCGGCCCATCCAGACACCGACGACCAGGGCGATGGCGACGGTGAGGGCCGTGGCCACGAGGGTGGAGGCGAGCGTCACCATCGAGGGGCCCCAGACGCCCAGCAGCCACACCACGAGCATTCCGGCGAGGGTGCCGCCCGCCAGTGCCCAGCGACCGGCGGTGAAGGCGATGACCGTGAACGCCGCCATCACCACGACGATCGGCGACTGCTCGAGCAGGGCCTGCAGCGGGTTGATGAGGGCGGTGGTCACGACTTCCTGCAGGGCGGACGTGGCGCCGCCGATGGTGGCGTTGATCCACGCGGATGCCGCGTTCACGGCGCTTTCGATGACGTCACCGAACTCGATCTGGCGGGGGAAGACCGCGGCCCACAGCTGCGAGCGCGAGAGCACGATGCCGACGATGGCGATCACCGCGCCCACCGCGTAGGCGATACGGCGCGGCCACGCGGCGGCGGTGCGCCGTGCCGCGACGACAGCGGGGTCGGCGCGCCGGCCGATCGCCGTCGTCACACGGTCGAGCACGATCGCGAGCAGCACCACGGCGAGACCGGCGTTGAACGCGCGGCCGACGTTGAGCGACTGCAGCGCCTGCACGACGACCTGACCGAGCCCGGGGGCCGCGATGAGGGCGGCGATCGTGACCATCGACAGGGCGGCCATCGTGGTCTGGTTGATGCCGAGCACGATCGAGGTGCGAGCCAGCGGCAGGACGACCGTCCGCAGGCGCTGGCGCGGGGTCGCGCCGAGGGAGGCGACGCTCTCGTCGATGGACTCGGGGATGTCGCGGACGCCGTGCGCGGTGAGGCGGATGACGGGAGGGGCCGCGTAGATGAGGGTCGCGATCACCGCGGCGGCGGGGCCGATGAGGAAGATCAGCGCGAGCGGGGCGAGGTAGACGAAGGTGGGCATCGTCTGCATGAAGTCGAGCACCGGGGTCAGCACCCGCTCCACGCGACGGGAACGCCCCGTCCAGATGCCGACGGGGATGCCGATCAGCAGCGAGAAGAACACCGCGGCCAGGGTGATGGCCAGGGTCTGCATGGCTTCGAGATACAGCCCCTGCACGCCGATGACGACGAGGAAGCCGACGGTGAGGAGGGCGACGCGGACGTTGCCGAACACCCACGCGATCCAGCCGAAGAGCAGGACGCTGCCCAGCCAGCCGATCTCGGGGTAGCCGAGGCCGTAGGGGGTCGCCGCCAGCAGCGCCAGCAGTGCTTGCACGACGGCGTTGACGACCACGCGCACGCCGTCGAGGGCGAGGAGGACGACGTTGGAGGACCGGTTGTCGGCGACCCAGTTCTTCACGGCGTCGAAGAAGCCGTGCACGTCGTTCAGCGCCGCCATGGGGAGCGTGTCCGTGCCCTGGCCGTGGGCGAGAGCGAACGTGACCAGCCACAACACCCCGACGCCGATGAGGATGGCGGCCCGTGCGGAGATCCGTCGCGGGCGGGGAGCGGCCTGGAGGGCACCGGCCTCGATCTTGGTGATCTCGACCGTGGTGGGGGCGACGGGGGCGCTCATGACGGATGCCGTTCGCCGGCGACGGCACGAAGCACTGCGTCGCGGTCGACCACGCCGATGGCCGTGCCCGCGGCATCCGTCACCCGGACCGGGACGGAGCTGCCGAGGACGACCGGGATCGCGTCGGCGATCACGGTGTCGGCGGGCAGGGTCGGAGCGTCGGGGGCGGTGTCGCCGGGGCGGGCGATCCACTTCAGCGTCAGGACGCTCGCGATCGGCACGTCGGAGACGAAGTCGGCGACGTAGTCGTTGGCGGGGGCGCCCACGAGGTCGGCGCCGGTCCCGATCTGCTGCAATTCGCCATGGCGCATGATGAGGATGCGGTCGCCGAGCTTGAGAGCCTCGGAAAGGTCGTGGGTGACGAAGACCATCGTCTTGCCCATGTCGTGGTGCAACCGCACGATCTCCGCCTGCATGTTGCGGCGGATGAGCGGGTCGAGGGCCGAGAACGGCTCGTCGAAGAGCAGCACGTCGGGGTCGCCGGCCAGGGCACGGGCGAGGCCCACGCGCTGCTGCATGCCGCCGGACAGCTGCGAGGGGTAGCGCCACTCGTATCCGTCGAGGCCGACGAGCGAGACCATCTCCAGCGCCCGGGCGCGGCGCTCGGCTTTGCCGACGCCGCGGATCTCGAGTCCGTAGGCGATGTTGTCGACGACGGTGCGGAAGGGGAGGAGACCGAAGTGCTGGAACACCATCGCGGCCTTGGTGCGGCGGAACTCCCGCAGCGGTCCGGGGCCGAGCCCCAGCAGGTCGTCGCCGCGCATGGTGATCGAGCCCGCCGTCGGCTCGATGAGACGGGTCAGGCAGCGGATGAGGGTGGACTTGCCCGAGCCGGACAGGCCCATGATGACGAACACCTCACCGCGACCGACCGTGAAGCTCAGGTCGCGGACGGCCACGACGTTGCCGGTGCGCTCGAGGATCTCGGCGGTGCTCAGGTCGGCGAAGTCCGGGTTGTCGATGACTTTCTCGGGGTTGTTGCCGAAGACCTTCCAGAGGCCGTCGACCGCGAAGTCTGCGACGCCGGGTGCGGCGGAGCTGTGAAGGGGTGGTGCCGTGATGGTGCTCATCGGTGGGGCTCCCATTCGTTGAGGAGGGCGTCAGGGCTTCGCCGGGGCGAACCAGTGCTGGGGTTTCGGGTCGAGGTTCTGGTACACGTGCCGGGTCTCGCGGTACTCGTCCAAGCCGGCCAGGCCGAGCTCGCGGCCGTTACCCGACTGGCCGAATCCGCCCCACTCCGCCTGCGGCAGGTAGGGGTGGTAGTCGTTGATCCACACCGTGCCGTGGCGCAGGCTGCTCGCCACGCGCTGGGCGCGGCCGGCATCCTGGGTCCACACCGCGCCGGCGAGTCCGTACGGGGTGTCGTTGGCGATGCGCACGGCCTCGGCCTCGTCGCGGAAGGTCTCGACGGTGAGGACGGGACCGAAGCTCTCCTCGCGCACGACGCTCATCGAGCCGTCGCAGCGGTCGAGGATCGTGGGCAGGTAGTAGAAGCCGTCAGCGAGTTCGGGGGCGGTCGGCGCGTGGCCACCGCAGCGCAGGACCGCGCCCTCGGCGACGCCGGCCCGCACGTAGGCGTCGACCTTGTCGCGGTGGGCGGCCGAGATGAGCGGGCCGGTCTCGGCGTCCTCGTCGAACGGGCCGCCGAGGCGGATGTGCTGCGCGCGCTCGACGAGGGCGTCGACGAAGGCGTCGTGGAGCGACTCCTCGACCACGAGCCGGGCTCCGGCCGAGCACACCTGGCCGCTGTGCAGGAAGATCGCGGTGAGCGCGAAGTCGACCGCGGCGTCGAAATCCGCGTCGGCGAAGACGATGTTGGGGTTCTTGCCGCCGAGCTCGAGCGCGACGCGCTTGATGCTCTGGGCGGCGGCGGCCATGACGCGCCGGCCCGTCGCGAGGCCTCCGGTGAAAGACACGAGGTCGACGTCGGCGTGCGTGGTCAGCACCTCGCCGACATCGCTGCCCGTGCCCGTGACGAGATTCGCCACGCCCGCCGGCAGTCCCGCCTCGGTGAGCGTGTCCATCAGCAGCATCGCGGTCGAGGGGGTCAACTCGCTGGGCTTGAGGACGAAGGTGTTTCCCGCCAGCAGCGCCGGGGCGACCTTCCACGCGGCCTGCAGCAGCGGGTAGTTCCACGGGGTGATGAGGCTGCAGACCCCGACGGGGGCGTATTCGATGCGGCTGCGGGTGGAGTCGCTGCCGGTGTCGACGAGCCGCCCCGGGTGAGCGCCGGCCTGGCTCGCGTAGTAGCGGAAGCACGCCACGATGTCGGCCATGTCGTAGCGCGCCTCGACGATGCGCTTGCCGGTGTCGCCCGCCTCGGCCCGGGCGTAGGCCTCGGCGTCGCGTTCGATGAGGTCGGCGACGCGTTCGAGGAGCCGGCCGCGCTCGCGCTCGGGGGTTTCGCTCCACGTTCCCGCGCGCCAGGCGGTGGATGCCGCGGCGACCGCGTCGGCGGCATCCTGCGCATCGCACTCGGTGACGGTGGCGACGAGCGTGCCGTTGGCGGGGCAGCGGATCTCGCGGGTGGCGGGGGAGTGCGGCTCGCGCCAGGCCCCGTCGATGTAGAGAGACGAGGTCATGCGGTCACGCCCACCTTCGCCGGGCCGTCGGCGACGTAGTACGGCAGGTCCTCGGCGGGCAGCGGTGCGACGCCGCGGATGAGGTCGGCCGCCTTCTCGGCGATCATCATGACGGGGGCGTAGATGTTGGCGTTCGTCACGAACGGCATGACCGAGGCATCCACGATCCGAAGCCCCGTCGTACCGTGCACGCCCATCGTGAGCGGGTCGGTGACGGCCATCGGGTCATCGGCGGGTCCCATCTTGGCCGTACCGCAGGGGTGCAGCGCCGTCTCGGCCTCGCGGCCCACCCACTCGAGGATGTCCTCGTCGGTGCTCACCTCGGCGCCGGGGGCGATCTCGCCGCCGTTGAAGGGGGCGAGCGCCGGCTGCGACAGGATGTCGCGGGCCACGCGCACCGCCTCGACCCACTCGCGGCGGTCGTTCTCGGTGCTGAGGTAGTTGAAGACGAGCTCGGGGTGCTCGGTCGGGTCGGTGGAGCGGATGCGCAGGCGTCCGATCGTGTCGGCGTACATCGGACCCACGTGCACCTGGAAGCCGTGCTTCACGTCGGCGATCTGTCCGTCGTAGCGCACCGCCACCGGCAGGAAGTGGAACATCAGGTTGGGCCAGCGCACCTCGTCGTTCGAGCGGACGAACCCGCCGCCCTCGAAGTGGTTGGTCGCTGCGGGGCCCGTGCGCCCGAGCAGCCACTTCAGCCCCGTCAGCGGCATGCTGAGCGGCCGTAGGTAGGGCTGCATCGACACCGGCTGCGTGGCCTCGTGCTGGATGTAGACCTCGAGGTGGTCCTGCAGGTTCTCGCCGACGCCCGGCAGATCGACGACGACGGGGATACCGAGTGACTCGAGCAGGTCGGCCGGGCCGACGCCCGAGAGCTGCAGCAGCTGCGGGGTGTTGATCGAGCCGCCGGCGAGCACGATCTCGTTGCCGCGCACGGTGTGCGTGCGCCCGTTGCGGCGGTACTCCACGCCGACGGCGCGCGTCCCCTCGAACAGGATGCGGGTGGCCAGCGCCCGGGTCTTCACGGTGAGGTTCTTGCGGCGCCGCCACACGGGGCGGACGTACGCGCGGGATGCCGAGAGGCGGCGGCCGTGGCGCACGTTGCGGTCGAAGGGCCCGAAGCCCTCCTGCCGGAAGCCGTTGACGTCGTCGGTGCGGGGGTAGCCCGCCTGCTCCGCGGCGTCGAAGAACGCCTGGAAGAGGGGGTTGGTGGCGGGGCCCTTCTCTAGTTCGAGGGGACCGTCGTGACCGCGGTGGGGGTCGCCGGCGGCGGCAGCCAAGGCGTTCTCCATGCGCTTGAAGTAGGGGAGGCAGTGCGCCCAGTTCCACGTCTCGAGGCCCGGCTGCTCGCCCCAGCGCTCGTAGTCGAGCGGGTTGCCGCGCTGGAAGATCATGCCGTTGATCGACGACGATCCGCCGAGCACCTTGCCGCGCGCGTGGGCAACGCGGCGCCCGTGCATGTGGGGCTCGGGCTCGGACTCGTATTTCCAGTCGTAGAGGGCGTGGCCGCTGGGGAAGGTGAGGGCGGCGGGCATCTGGATGAAGAGGTCCCACGGGTAGTCGCTGCGTCCTGCCTCGAGCACGAGCACCCGCGACTGCGGGTCGTCGGACAGGCGGCGGGCGAGCACGCTTCCGGCGCTTCCGCCGCCGACGACGATGTAGTCGTAGGTCGTGGAGTTCTCGCGACGAGTGGTCATGGCATCCTCGGGTCCGGTGTTGCGCTGAAAGAAACTGCTGTGCGTTGGACGCAACAGTAGAGGGAGTGGCGGGATCGGACGAGGCGTTTCGAGGGGCCGTGACGCACTGTTTACACGGCCGTTACGCTCGGCGGGGATGCGAGTCGATCATGTTGCGTGTTGCTCAATACGCATTGTGTTGCGCACTGCGATGCAATAGCGTCGCGGCCACGACAACTTCACACGCGCCGATCGAACCCCCGCGGGAGAGCCCGCGTCCCACCCGGACGCGGCGCCGAAGGAGCAAGCCCTCCCCGCACAATCTCTCAGGCCCAAGACCGCGGGGGCGAGGCGCACTCTGGAAAGCAGGCTCCGCCTGCGCCCACGGTGAAAGCCGCCACCCGCGGTGAAGCTCTCAGGCCCGATGACAGAGCGGGGAGGTGACCCATCCGATCGCCGCGCCCGCGGCACGACAGGGAGCCTCCCACCATGACCGTTCTGTCCCCGACCACCGCCGCCAGCCTCCTCACCGCTCCGCTCGCCGAGATCGACCCGGCCGTCGCCGCGGCCCTCGACGCCGAGCGCGACCGCCAGCGCGACACCCTCGAGATGATCGCCTCCGAGAACTTCGCCCCGCTCTCCGTCATGCAGGCGCAGGGGTCGGTGGCCACCAATAAGTACGCCGAGGGCTACCCCGGCCGCCGTTATTACGGCGGATGCGAGCACGTCGACGTGATCGAGCGTCTCGCGATCGAGCGCGTGTGCGGTCTCTTCGGGGCCGCCTACGCGAACGTGCAGCCCCACTCCGGAGCCCAGGCCAACGCCGCGGTGCTGTTCGGCCTGCTGCAGCACGGCGACACCATCCTCGGCCTCGATCTCGCCCACGGCGGTCACCTCACGCACGGGATGCGCCTGAGCTACAGCGGCAAGGCCTTCGACGCGGTGGCGTACCACGTGGATGCCACGGGCTCGGTCGACATGGACGAGGTCGCCGCCCTCGCCCTCGAGCGCCGGCCGAAGCTCATCATCGCCGGCTGGTCGGCCTACCCCCGCCAGCTCGACTTCGCCGCCTTCCGGGCCATCGCCGACGAGATCGGCGCGTACCTCTGGGTCGACATGGCGCACTTCGCCGGTCTCGTGGCCGCGGGCGTGCACCCCAACCCCGTGCCGCACGCGCACGTGGTCACCTCCACCACCCACAAGACCCTCGGCGGCCCGCGCGGTGGCATCGTGCTGACGAACGACGCCGACATCGCCAAGAGAATCGACCGGGCGGTGTTCCCGGGCCTTCAGGGCGGCCCGCTCGAGCACGTCATCGCGGCCAAGGCGGTGTCGTTCCTGATCGCCTCGGGTGACGAGTTCGCCGACCGCCAGCGCCGCACCCTGCGCGGCGCCCACATCATCGCCGAGCGCCTCACGCAGCCCGACGTCGTGGCCGAGGGTGTGCGCGTGCTCACCGGCGGCACCGACGTGCACCTGCTGCTGGTCGACCTGGTCGAATCGCCCCTCGACGGTAAGCAGGCCGAGGACCGCCTGCACGAGGTGGGCATCACGGTCAACCGCAACTCCGTTCCCCACGACCCGCGGCCGCCGATGGTCACCTCGGGGCTGCGGATCGGGACTCCCGCCCTGGCGACGCGCGGCTTCGACGACGACGACTTCGCCGCCGTCGCCGAGATCATCGCCGAGGCCCTGCGGGCGGAGGTCTCGCCCGAGCAGATCGCCGAGCTTCGCGGTCGCGTGGCCGCCCTGGCATCCGCACACCCGCTCTACGAGGGCGCCGTCTGATGGTCGTCAGCGCGTTCGACCTCTTCTCGATCGGGGTGGGCCCCTCGAGCTCGCACACGGTCGGGCCGATGCGGGCGGCCCTGACGTTCGCCGAGCACCTGCGTGACGCCGGGCAGCACGAGCGCGTGGTCCGCGTGCGCATCGACCTGCTCGGCTCGCTCGGCGCGACCGGTCGCGGCCACGCCTCCGACCGTGCCGTGCTGATGGGCCTCGAGGGGCACCGCCCCGAGTCGTGCGACCCCGACCTGCTGCGCGATATCGAGGAGCGCGTGCGCGCCGACGGCATGCTCTGGCTGCTCGGCACGCACCCGGTCTCGTTCGACGTGGATGCCGACCTCGTGCTCGACGGCCGGCGCTCGCTGCCGTTCCACCCCAACGCGGTCGTGTTCACGGCATCCGATGCGAGCGGCGGCGTTCTTGCGGAGGAGACGTTCTACTCGGTGGGCGGCGGGTTCGTCGTGACCGAGGCCGAGGCGGGGGGCTCCCGATCCCACGAGGAGGTCTTCGTCGCACACCCCTTCCGCACCGCCGACGACCTGCTCGCGCGCTGCGACGAGACCGGGCTGTCGATCGCCGAGATCGCGTTCGAGAACGAGCTCGCCCACCGCGACGGGGATGCCGTGCGCGCGGGGCTGCGGGCCATCTGGGACGTGATGAGCGGATGCATCGAGCGCGGTGTTTCAACCCCCGGGGTGCTCCCCGGCAGGCTCCGGGTGCCCCGTCGCGCCCACGACCTCGCGCGGCAACTCGCCGACGAGGCCGGCTCGACCGACGGCCTGCGCGGGACCGACTGGCTGACGCTATTCGCCATGGCGGTCAACGAAGAGAACGCCGCGGGCGGGCGCGTCGTCACCGCGCCGACGAACGGTGCGGCCGGCGTCATCCCTGCCGTTCTGGCGTACTACCGCCGGTTCGTGCCCGGTGCGAGCGACGAGGGTGTTCTCACCTTCCTCCTCACCGCGGCGGCCATCGGCTCGATCTACAAAGAGACCGCGTCGATCTCGGGAGCGGAGGTGGGATGCCAGGGCGAGGTGGGCTCGGCCTGCTCGATGGCGGCGGCGGGGTTCGCCGCCGTCCTCGGCGGGACGCCCCGCCAGATCGAGAACGCCGCCGAAATCGGCATGGAGCACCACCTCGGCATGACGTGCGACCCCATCGGTGGCCTGGTGCAGATCCCGTGCATCGAGCGCAACGGCGTCGCGGCGGTCAAGGCGGTCACCGCCGCCCGCACGGCGCTGCGCGGCGACGGCACGCACATCGTGTCGCTCGACAACGTCATCCAGACCATGCGGCAGACCGGCGCCGACATGAACGACAAGTACAAGGAGACCTCGCGCGGCGGTCTCGCCGTCAACGTCGTGGAATGCTGACGTCCTCGGGCTCATCGATGGTGTCGCGCTCCGCAGCCATCACCCGTGGTGAGCGGCTTTTCGTGTTCGGGTGAGGTAGCGGACCCGGTTGATAACGCGAAGTGCCGGTTTTCGCATGAACGGTTCCGCTTCATGTCTTCGCACGCATGTCTCCGTCGCTACAGTGCTGATCCGCGCGATTCCCGCGGGGGCAACTCGGTGGAAAGGGAACACGTCATGACCGATCAGCAGAAGCAGCAGATTCTGGGCCGGCCGACGGGGGCGTTCGTCGGCGCCTCCTGGGTGGCTCTCGGACTCGGGGCGACCGTGTACTTCGTCGGGCTGTACAACGCTCACATGACGCTCGCCGAGAAGGGTTTCTATCTCGCGGTGTTCCTGCTCGGACTCTTCGCGGCGATCTCGGTGCAGAAGGCGGTGCGCGACCGCGCCGAAGACGTCCCCGTGACCGGTGCCTACCTGGGCGTGGCGTGGGGGATGCTGCTCTGCGCGCTCACCCTCATGGCCGTCGGACTGTGGAACGCCGAACTGCTGCTGTCGGAGAAGGGCTTCTACGGGATCGGTTTCGCCATGAGCCTGTTCGCCGTCGTCGCCGTGCAGAAGAACGTCCGCGACCTCGCGGCCTTCCGCGCCGCGCAGCCCGAGACCGGCATCGCGACAGAGCGGTCGTCGTTCCTCCCGCCGCAGGCCTGATCGTCGCGTCGGGCCCCGCGCCCTCAGAAGGTCTTGGTCGCTAGCGCGGGATCGCTCTCGAGCGCCTTCTTCAACACGTTCTCTCCCGGGTACAGGCGGGTTCCGTTGAGATCGCCCAGGTGAAATGGCGCGCGCATGTGCCAGACGGAGGCGCCGGTGCACCATCGCGACTGCAGTGGCCCGTCGAGGACGGATCGGTAGAGCAGGGCCTGGACCTCGTAGTCTTCGGCTCCCGTCGTGGGCGAGTTGTTGTCCTGCGTGGCCAGTCCGTCGACGCGGGGGCGGACCCCGACCTCGGTGATGAGGAAGGGGATCCGGAGACCGTCGCATACGGACTCCAGCTTGCCGAGATGATCATCGGTGCGACCTCCCGCGCCCCTCCACCCGGCGACGAGTTCGTCGACCGTGATGTTGGGATCGGCGGGCGTGTAGACCTTGTCGGTCAGACGCACCCACGAGTTGATGCCGAAGACGTCGAGCAGCCGCGCGAGGTGCGGCGTGGCCTGCGGGATCCAGTAGGTGTACAGCAGGAAGAGCTCGAGGGTCGTGAAGGCGGCGGTGAGCTTGACTTCCGGGGCGGCGGCGCGAATCGTCGCAACGAGCGCTGCCCAGCGATCGTGATGCACGGCGTCGGTCTGCGTCGGCTGCTCGCACGCGAGGGAGAGGTATTCCACGTCGTTGCGCGCGCACAGCTGCGCGAAGTGCCGAAGAGTGTCGCCCCACTTCGCGAAGAACGCGTCGATCGAGGCGGGCGCGTATCCGGCCCGGTAGAAGTTGTCGCCGTCCTGCTCGGTGACGATGTGGGGCTTGAGCAGGGTGATGCGCACGCCGCGGTCCCGGGCCAGATCGAACACTCTCTGGATACGCGCGTCGGGAACCGGGGTGAAAGTGGTGGACGTCGGGTCGGAGATGAAGCAGAAGACGACGAGCGTCGCGTTCGCTCCGAGAAGCGCGATCCGGTCGAGCTCCTTGGCGGTCACCGTCAGTGGCGTGCGCGCATCCAGGCTCAGCGAGATGCTCAGATCGCGCTTGATCGGCTCGACCCGACCCGCGTAGGAACGTTTCTCGCTCCGCCCTGCCCCGCTGATCCCGAGGTCGAAGCGGTAGGTCTCGACGGTGGTCGGACGCCCGACGAGCGTGTTCGTGGCGATGCTCACACCGGTCGGGAGGGTTCCGGAAGTGAGAGCGATCGTCGCGTCGGCGGCATCCGTCACCCGGTGGACGACCGTATCCCAGGCGTGCAGGTGCAGGTCTTCGGCGACAGCGGTCGGCGTGCGCGTCGGCGTCGGTGACGCGGACCCCGCGTCAGCGGGGGGAGCGACCGTCGGTTCGGCGGGCGCGCCGCGCGTCAGGACGGACGCCGCCGCGACACTGCCGACGCCGAGCCCGACCGCGCCGACGATGCCGGCGAGCACGCCGCGTCGTGACAGCTCCACGGTTCCCCTCTCGATGCGATGTCGATGTGATGTCGTCGTCGACCGATGAAGGGGCTTCTCCGCGGACGTGACGGCCGGTGGACTCCCCGGTTCTCAGGGTAGAGGCCCCGGTGGCGCGGCGGCACGGCGTTCGGCGGATTCGGGGGCGATCCCGTGAGTCGGCCGGCCGGCGCACGCGAGCACCCCGGCTTCAGGAGATCGTCAGAGGCCGCAGGAGCGTCGCGGGTGCCCGGCGGCGCGAGAGGGGCGCACGCAGGTGATCGACGAGCGGCAGGGAGGTGGACGGCATCCCGGCAGCGCCGCTCAGCCACACGAAGACGACCAGCGCGATGAAGCCGGTCAGGAGCTTGTCGATCACCGAGGTGAGGAGGTTCGTCGAGAACGCCGCGGCGACGAGCGGCAACCCCAGGAGTTCCAATGAGGAGGTGACGGTGTCGGATCCGTGGCCCGAGAAGCCGCCGTACAGCAGGACGCCGATCGGTGCCCCCACGATGGAGCATGCGGTGGCGACCAGCAGGTTCAGCTGGAAGTACCGGATGATGTCGGCGCCCATCCCGAACCGGCGGACGCCGTAGCCCCACACGAGCGCTCCGACGACGTTGACGAGCGCGTAGGGGGCGGCGCCGGGCACGCCGACGACGAAGCCGAAGACGTTCGTGGCGAGGCCGACCGCGGCGCCGTACCAGGGTCCGAAGACGATGGCCGTGACGGCCGTGCCGGCCATGTCGAGGTAGATCGGCAGGTGGAGGTGCTGCACGACCACCAATCCCGCGAGGTTGAGCAGGAGGCATCCGATGATCGTCGTCATCGCGTAGCGACGTCGCGCGAGGGGCGGCAGCGGCCGCCGCGGTGCAGACACCGTCGGGGCGGCGGCCGGCGGCTCGACGGTTCGGCGGCGTGCGCCGGTCTCGGTGGCGCGGCGGATGCGCTGGTAGCGCTCGACCCACTGCGCGCTCGCGTCGGCGCTCCCCGTGAGCGCGCGCACGATGTCGGCCACGAGCACGGGATCCATCCGCGTGCGGCCCGGACGGAAGACGTCGTAGACCGTGGTGCGCGCCGGGTACGCCGCGGACGCCGCGACGCCCCGCTCGATGCGGATCTCGCCGACCCGTCGAGCGAGCTCACCGTACGAGACGGGACCGTGCTCCTCCTTGAGAGCGAGGAGATCGCGGGCGATGCCGTCGACCGAGTCGGGCTGCTCCTGAGGCGAGGCGGTGAGGGTCACGGCAGCCCCTTCTGTCGTTCCGGTGTGCGTTGATCACCCTATCCGCGCGGGTCCGCCCCGTTGCGCGTCGTTACGCTGGAACGACCACCGCCCGTCGGGCCACCGAGCCGCCCTCGAGAAGGAGCCTCCCATTCCCGCACAGCAGACTCCCTCCGCCTCGCTGAGGAACCGCGTCCTGCGCACCGTCTCGCTCGCCCTCGCGGGTCTCGGCGCCGCCATCACGATGAGCACCCTCGGATCGTGGGTGACCCCTGTCGTCCTCCTGGTCGCGACCGCGGGTGCGCTGCTCGTCGTCTGGCGCACACCCGGCGGTGCCGTGCCCTCGCGCGCGCTCCTCCCCGTCGTCGTGGTCGTCGCCGCCCTGACCGTGGCGGGCGTGCTCGGGGTGAGCGGCATCCTCCCGGCGGAGTACATCTGGGCCGCGCTCGGCGCCTACGTCGTGGCGTGGGGCGAGTACCTCGTCTCGCAGACCATCGCCCGCTCGCGCGGAACCGTCACGCGCTGACCCTCACCCGAGGGCGGTGCCCTGGTGGAAGACGCACCGCGGATCGGGGGAGAACGTCCAGAGGGCGGACCGGCGACTGGCGCGACCGTCGAAGCGCAGCACATACTCCAGCAGAACGGTGCCGGGGGAGAGGACCCTGCTCGCGCGTTCTGTGACCGTGCCGGGAGCGACGCCGGGATCGGCGCTCAGCGCCTCGACGATCGCGTCCTTTGTCCAGCGCCGCCCGGACTGCCCGATCTCGACGAAGCCGTCGTCCAGCAGGCGGTCGACCTCGGCCGGGACGCGACGAACCGCCGGGTCGAGGAGGCGTTCCTCCGCGGCCCACGCCGCGGCGACGAGGGTGTCGGCATCCTGAGACCGCCCACGGATCTCGTAGCGGCGCTCGATCCCCGCCGTCTCCGCGCCCCAGGCGCTGGAAGCGATACGTCGCTGGTGGGCGTCGAAGGCCCCCTCATCGACGAAACGCTCGGCCACCTTCCACACCCCGGGTTCGTCGCCGGGCTCGACATCGAAAGCGATGCACCCCGGCTCGGCGCGGGTCAGCGCGATGTGCTCGGCAAGGTGGGCGCGAACGCGCGCCTCCTCGCCCGTGTCGGCACACCGGAGCTCTCCCGTGAGCACCACCTCGGGGCCGCGGGGAACCGGAGTCGTGCGGCCGTCGAGGTGATCGCGGCGGAGCACGCTATAGGCGATGGATGCCAGGGGCTCGGCGCCCTCGACCGGCCAGCCGTCGCGGTAGGTGGCCTCGCGCACCCACCCGGCGCGCTCGAACGCACGGAGCATCGCGACGTTGTCTTCGCGCGTCTGCCCTTCGAGGCGGACGACGTCCGGTCGGGTCGCGAAGACGTGGGCGCTCGCGAGCCCGAGCGCCGCCGCGCCGAGGCCGTGTCCACGCCACGTCTCGGCGAGGCGCACGTCGATCATGGCGGTGGGGTCCGCCACATCGTCCAGACGCAGGACCCCCACCCTGCCGCGGTCGTCGTCGTCGAGCCAGAACGACTCCGTGCCGTCACCGTCCCACGCGCCGTCGTCGATCGCCCGCGTCACGTCGGCCGTCGTCGCCCGCGCGCGCACGTGGAACGGGAACGCGTTCGCGGTGAGGAAGGCCGTCAACTCCGCGCGGTCGCGACCGGACGGATCCATCGGCGTGAGGGTCAGGGCCATGGCTCCACGGTAGACACTCGGGCCGCGGGCCGCGGGGCCGGAGACCACTCCGCGAGCCGCAGGCGGAGCGCTCCCGGCCGCTCGTCACGCGAGAGGACCGGCTCGAGGCCGCGACAGAGGGAGACACCGACCGCCTCCTCCGGCCCCCCTCATGCCCGGCCGACCGCACGGGTCGCGCGGAGCCGGCGAGAGCAGCGTCCAGGAGCGCCGAGCGCGGGAAGTGAGCGGTTCGCTGATGCACGAAGGGGCCGGACGCCGAGGACATGGCATCCGGCCCCTTCGAAGGGATCAGGCGGCGACCGGTGAGGTGGTCGGGACCCACCCGAGCGACGGCGCCACGTGCTTCGCGAAGTTCTCGATCAGGCGCAGGTTGAACGCGACGCCCATCTGGCTGGGGATAGTGAGCATGAGGGTGTCGGCGCTCATGACCGCCGCGTCGTTCTGCAACTGCTCGACGAGCACGTCGGGGCTCGCGGCGTACGTCTTGCCGAACGTCGAGCGCATGCCGTCGATGACGCCGATCTGGTCGCTGCCGGCCGAGCCGCCGAAGTACATCTCGTCTTCGGCGGTGACGATGGGGAAGATGCTGCGGCTGACCGAGGTGCGCGGCTCACCCGCGTGACCGGCTTCGCGCCACGCGGCGCGGAAGGCGTCGAGCTGCTGGGCTTGCAGGAGGTCGAACGGGGTGCCGTCGGCCTCGGTCAGGAGCGTGGACGACATGAGGTTGACCCCGAGTCGCCCCGCCCACTCGGCGGTGGCCGTCGTGCCCGCGCCCCACCAGATGCGCGTGCGCAGCCCGGGGGAGTGGGGCTCGATACGCTGCAGGCCCGTGCCGCCGCCGAAGGGGCTCACCGGGTCGCGCTCGGCGAGACCCTCCCCGTCGATGGCGCGGAGGAACAGGTCGAAGTGGTCGCGCGCGATGTCGGCACCGCGCGGATCCTCCGAGCCGGTGTAGCCGAACGCCTCGTAGCCGCGCACGACAGCCTCGGGTGACCCGCGGCTCACGCCCAGAGCGAGGCGGTTGCCGCTGATGAGGTCGACGGATGCCGCCTCTTCGGCGAGCATGAGCGGGTTCTCGTAGCGCATGTCGATGACGCCGGTGCCCACCTCGATGCGCGAGGTGCGGGCGGCGATCGCGGCGAGCAGCGGCATCGGGGCCGCCTGCTGCCGTGCGAAGTGGTGCACGCGGAAGGAGACGCCGTTGACGCCGAGGTCGTCCATTCCTTGGGCGAGGTCGATCGCTTGCAGCATCGAGTCGCGGGCGGTCAGGTGGTGTCCGCCGCCGAGGGGGCCGTAATGGCCGAAGGAGAGGGTGCCGAAAGAGCGCATGTCGTGTGCAACGCGGCATCCGGAGATCTATTCCCACGCATGTAATCGGCGTGGCACCATGCAGAGGATGGACGCGCACCGACGAACCGAGCTCGAGCGCTTGCGGGCACGGGCGTACGGCCCCGATGCCGACATCGCCGAGGACCCGGCGGCGATCGAGCGCCTGCGCGAGCTGGAGGATCTCGAGCGGGTGGAGCAACCCCGCCTCCCGGAGGCGGAGGTCCTCGCCGCGACGACGGAGGCGTCCGGACCCGTGCCCGACGCAGCCTCCGCGGACGATCCCACGCCGGGCGAGGGTCCGGCGGTGAAATCCCGTCCGCTCCTGCGCTCCCGGAGGCGGGTCTGGATCGCGGCTCTGGGGATCGCGCTGGCTCTGGCGCTGACGAGCGCGGCGACCGCGGCCGGCGTCAGCTTCACCGCCGTCGACCGCACCGCCGGTATCGCGCAGACCGACGCGCTGGTGGCCGACCCCGACGCCGAGCTCGGCGCGGCCGGTTACCTCGGCTTCGATCCGTCGCAGACGCGCGGCTACGCCGACTACTACGGTCTGACGGTGTTCGAGGGGCGCACGCAGATCGACTCCGAGGGCAACATCGCCGACTGCCTGCTCGTGCTCGACACCCGCGACCTTCTCGACGGCGACGGAGGTCGGACAGGCGGCGGCGTGCGCACCGGGTCATGCGGCGCGGGCCCGTTTCCCGCGTCCGTCGAGATGATCGTGACCCCGTCGTTCCCGGAGGCGTTCCGGACGCGGTACCCCGTGGGGACCGCGGTGCAGTTCGTCCGCGGCAACGGCAGCGTCGGGGTGTTCACGGCGGCGAGCTGACAGACCCACGCGAACGGCGGCGCACCCGGGCCGCGCCGCACCCGCTGCCGCATCGGTCCCGCGGGTGAGAGGGTGGAGCAATGCCCTCCCTCCTCGAGCTCGTGCCGGCAGGCTCCGACCCGGATGCCGTGTATCTGGGCTTCGTCGACTGGGCGGCGTCGCGCGGTCTCACGCTCTATCCCGCTCAGGACGAGGCGATCATCGAGATCGTGTCCGGCGCGAACGTGATCCTGTCGACCCCGACCGGGACGGGCAAGTCCCTGGTCGCGGTGGCGGCGCACGCGGCATCCCTCGCCCGGGGCGGCCGCACCTACTACACGGCGCCGATCAAGGCGCTCGTGAGCGAGAAGTTCTTCGCGCTCGTCGACATCTTCGGCGCCGAGAACGTCGGGATGGTCACGGGCGACTCCTCGGTCAATGCGGACGCGCCGATCGTGTGCTGTACGGCGGAGATCCTCGCGAACCTGGCCCTGCGTCAGGGCGCGGATGCGGAGGTGGATCAGGTCGTGATGGACGAGTTCCACTACTACGGCGAGGCCGATCGCGGTTGGGCCTGGCAGGTGCCGCTGCTGCTGCTGACGCGGGCGCAGTTCATCCTCATGTCGGCCACGCTCGGCGACGTCACCGACATCGCCGACGACCTCTCGCGTCGCACGGGCCGGCCGACCGCGCGGGTGACCGGCGTCGAGCGCCCCGTGCCGCTGCACTTCGAGTACGCGCGCACCCCCGTGCACGAGACGGTCCAAGAACTGCTCGACACGCGCCAGGCCCCGATCTACGTCGTGCACTTCTCGCAGGCAGCCGCCATGGAACGGGCGCAGGCGCTGTCATCCATCCGCATCATCGGGCGCGAGCAGCGCGACGAGATCGCCGAGGCGATCGGCGGGTTCCGTTTCACGACCGGGTTCGGCAAGACGCTCTCGCGCTACGTGCGGGCGGGCATCGGCGTGCACCACGCGGGCATGCTGCCCCGTTACCGCCGGCTCGTCGAGACGCTCGCGCAGCGGGGGCTGCTGCGCGTCATCTGCGGGACCGACACGCTCGGCGTCGGCATCAACGTGCCGATCCGCACGGTGCTGATGACGGCCCTCACCAAGTACGACGGCACGCGCATGCGCCAGCTCACGGCACGCGAGTTCCACCAGATCGCGGGTCGCGCCGGTCGAGCGGGATACGACACCGCGGGCACGGTCGTCGTGATGGCACCGGATCACGAGATCGAGAACGCGGCGCAGATCCTCAAGGCCGGCGACGACCTCAAGAAGCAGAAGAAGATCGTGCGCAAGAAGGCGCCGCAGGGCTTCGTCAACTGGACCGAGCAGAGTTACGACCGCCTCGTCGCCGCCGAGCCCGAGCCGTTGACGCCGCAGATGAAGCTGAGCGCCGCAATGCTCATCAACGTGATCGCGCGTGGCGGCGACGTCTTCGGAAACGTCCGCTCGCTGGTGTTCGACAACCACGAGCCGCGCGCCCGCCAGTACGACCTCGCCCGTCGGGCCCTCGCGATCTTCCGCACCCTCGTGCAGGCCGGCGTGGTCGAGGTCGTCCCCCCGACCCGTGAGGGGTCGAAAACTGTCGCTTCCGAGGGGGGTCAAGCGACAGATTCTGACTCCTCACGCATTCGGCTCACCGTCGACCTGCAGCCGAACTTCGCGCTCAATCAGCCGCTGTCGCCGTTCGCGCTCGCCGCGATCGAGATGCTCGACCCCGAGGTCGAGCTGGGACGGGGACCGGATGCCACGGCTCCCGGCGGCAGCGTGGGGACCGGGCACTACGCACTCGATGTCGTCAGCGTGATCGAGGCGACGCTCGACGACCCGCGCCCGATCCTGTCGCAGCAGCAGTTCCGCGCCCGCGGCGAGGCCGTCGCGGCGATGAAGCGCGAGGGCATCGAGTACGACGAGCGCATGGAGATGCTCGAGGAGATCACGTGGCCGAAGCCGCTCGACGAGTTGCTGGCGCAGGCGTACGAGGTGTTCGCGTCGAGTCAGCCGTGGATACGAGACTTCGAGCTGTCGCCCAAGTCGGTCGTGCGCGACATGTTCGAGCGGGCGTGCTCGTTCGGCGAGTACGTGTCGCTGTACCAGCTCGCCCGCAGCGAGGGGCTCGTGCTGCGGTACCTCAGCGACGCGTACCGCGCCATTCGCCAGACCGTGCCGGTCGATGCGCAGACGCCCGACCTGCTCGACCTCATCGCGTGGCTCGGCGAGCTCGTGCGGCAGGTCGACTCGAGCCTCGTCGACGAGTGGGAGCAGCTCATCAATCCCGCCGACGACCCGACTGCACCCGTGGTGCCGCCGGCGCCGCCGTCGATCCTCACGAACCGGCGCGCATTCGTCGTGCTCGTGCGCAACGAGATGTTCCGACGCGTGCAGCTCGCCGCGCTGCAGAAGGACGACGAGCTGGTCGAGCTGGACCCCGAGGTCGACTGGCCCGCGGCGCTGGACGCGTATTTCGACGAGCACGATTCGATCGGCACCGGGGGAGCGGCGCGCTCCTCGGTGCTGGTCGCCATCGACGAGTCGGCTGCCGGCGACGGCATCTGGCGCGTCGAGCAGACGATCGACGACCCCGCGGGCGACCACGACTGGCGCATCCGCGCGGAGGTCGACCTCGAGGCCTCCGAGGAGGAGGGCACGGCCGTGGTGCGGGTGAGCGAGGTGTTGCGGCTCTGACGGCTCCTCCCCAGGGCGGCAGGGGGTGAATTCCTTTCCGGGAAGACGCCCCCGGGACCCGGCCGGAGCAGCGCTCGCCTAGAGTCGTGCCATCCCGGTGAACGAAGGAGCCGATCGTGGAGACACTTCCCCTCATCTCGACCGCGGTGGGTCTCGTTCTTTCGGGCTCGGCGGCCATCCTGGGAGGGACGAAATGGATGCTCAGCCGGGTGGAGCAGCGCACGGACGCCCGCTTCTCACGCGTGGACGCGCGATTCGATCGGATGGACGAACGCTTCGATCGAATGGACGCGCGCTTCGATCGGATGGACGCGCGCTTCGAACGGCTCGAGGCTCACACGGATGAACGCTTCGCCACGGTCGGTGACTCCCTGATGGAGGTCAAGCTCGGTCTCGCACGGCTGGAGACGCGCACCGATGAGCGCTTCTCCGCGGTGGGGCACTCCCTCGGTGAGGTGAAGGTCGCCCTGGCGCGGCTGGAAGGTCCCCACCCGCCGTTCCTGATCGCTCGGGGCTGATTTTTCGGCAGGCTCACCGACTGCCCTGCAACCTGCTCCGGCACCAGCCGCGCCACGCCGAGATGGCCGGGCCTGTCGACCCCGTCGGAACACACACGGCAAGAACGGATGCCGGAGCCCCGAGGCCCCGGCATCCGTCTGTTCTGCGTCTGTTACGACTTGCGCGCGACGCGGTTCTCGGCGCTGACCATCCACGACAGCTGCTCGAGACGCTCGAGCACGCCGTGCAGGATGTCGGCGCTGGTCGGGTCTTCCTCATCGACGTCGTCGTGGACGTCGCGGACCGTGCCGACGGTCGCGTCGAGGCGCTCGGTGATGAGGTCGATGACCTCGGCCGTGTCGACCTCGCCCTGGGGGAACTCGGGCAGGGTCGTCGTCTCGGCGATCGTGTCGCTGCGGCCGTCGGGCAGCGCGTGCAGCGAGCGCATGCGCTCGGCGACCTCGTCGCTGAACTCACGGGCGGCGTCGATGATCTCGTCGAGCTGCAGGTGGGTGTCGCGGAAGTTCTTGCCGACGACGTTCCAGTGGGCCTGCTTGCCCTGGATGGACAGCTCGATCAGGTCGACCAGGACGGCCTGCAAGCTGTCGGTGAGCTTCTCCGACGCCTGGAAGCCCTTCTCGGCGTTCTGCTCGTCGGTCGTCTCGGGGCCGCTGCCGCCGCGCGCGGGGCGGCGACGGTTCTTGGTCGGGGTGTCCTTGGTGGTCGTGGACATGCACGTTCCTTTCACTCGCGGTCACCGATGACGTTAGAACGCCGCCCCGTGCCCGGAGCGGGGGTTGTGCGTCTCGCGGTGGCGAGGTAATCGCCGTCCCGCCTAGGGGATTCGGCGGATTACCACACCCGCGCGCGACGCCGCGCGCGCGGGTGTGGAACCATGCGTTCAGACCGGGGCGGTCGATGAGGGACGCGAGCGCATGAGCGACGGGGCAGACGAGCTCGATCGGGCGTGGAACGACGCCGAGCAGACCCTCGTCGCCGTCTTCGCGGGCGACGCGAGGGGGCATCTGCGCACCCTCGACGCGCGCGCCCGGCGTGCCCGGGCGGACGCGGCGAAAGCCGTCTGGCACGTCGCGGCGGCGATGGCGGCGGTCATCGCGTGCCGCTTCGACGACGCGGCCCGCCACGCCGACCGTGCGCTCCGTGCGGTGGGGGAACGCGGGTCGGCGGAGTACCGCCTGGCCGCCGCCGCCGTGTCGATGACCGACGCGATGGCCGGGGCGCAGCACGCCCGCGCGCATCGGCTCGATTCGCCGGAGGCGCTGCTGTCGACCGCTGACGACTCGCGGGGAGCGCTGCTCCTGCGCTACCTGTCCGCCGAGGCGGCTCTCAGCTCGGGCGCGTTCGACGTCGCCGACACCCTGATTTCGGAAGCGGGACTCGAGCCCGGTCATGTGATCGCGCCCGGGGCGCCGCCGGACGCCCCCGTCGACGGCGCCGCGCTCGCGCTTCAGCTGCTGTGGGCTCGCAGCAGCGCTTTCCACGGGCGCGCCGCGCTCGTGCGGGCCATCCACGACGGCATCCAGGCGCGCGCGTCCGACGTTCCGCCGCGCGCACACCTCGTGTTCCTCGCCATCGGGTGCTACGGCGCCGCCCTGGCAGCGGACCGCGATCGTGCGATCGCGTCGGCCGACATCGTTCTGCACCGTGCCCGCCGCGACGTCAACTACCTCTCGGTCGGATCGTGCATCTACGTGGGGTGGGCACTGCGCGCGCTCGGTCAGGTGCAACGCGCCGCCGCGCTCCTCGTGGCGGCCGCGGGGCCCGACCTGCGGTACTGCAAGATCTGGGATCGGGCGTTCATCTCGGAGGTGCTCGTCGAGGCGGCCCTGGATCGTGGCGATCGCTACGGCGCGGCGGTCGTCGTGACCCGCGCGACCTCGCTGCAGCGGTATCCGGTCGCCGCATCGGCCGTGACCCGCGCCCACGGCGCGATGGCCCGTTCCGACGGTCTGGATGAGCGGGCGCATGGACTGGCCTCGGTGGCGATCCTGCTGGACCAGCGGGCGGGAGCGGCGACCGAGGTTCTGCGGGGTCGGGTGCTGGAGGCGGATTCTCTGGTCGCGTCGGCGCCCGCGGAGGCGGCGCGCATGTTCGAGGCCGTCGCGATCGAGGCCGACGCGAGCGGGAACGAGTCCCTCCGGCGGCACGCCGCGCAGAGGTGGCGGGCCCTGCAGCACGGCACGCCCGGGCTCGTCGCCGGGACGGCCGTGATGACGGCGAGACAGCGCGAAGTCGTCGCCCTCGTCGCGGAGGGGCACAGCAACACGGCGATCGCGCAGGTGCTCTTCCTTTCCGCCCGCACGGTGCAGACGCACGTCTCCCATCTGCTGCGGATCACCGGGGCCCGCTCCCGCGCCGAGATCGCCGCGCTGGGCGCCCACGGGTCGGCATCCGCGCTCGTCTCGCTGACGCCGCGGCAGCGCGAGATCGCCGGTCTCATCGCGCGGGGGCTGCGCAACGCGGAGATCGCCCGCGCGCTGTCCCTCAGCGACAAGACCGTCGAGAACCATGTCTCGGAGATCCTGCGCCGGCTCGGACTGCGCTCGCGCGCGGGCGTGGCGGGTCTCGCGGCGGGCGGTCGCGCTCCGCTGCCGTAGCCGCTCGCGCCGGAATGGACAACCCCGGGCCCCCGTCGTGAGGGCGTTCCTAGCGTGGGGACCGTGCTCACGACCCCGCCCCCGCCGTCTCGGCCGCTCCGCGACTACGCCGCGATCGGCGACGGGCGCACGATCGCGCTGATCGGCCGCGACGGCTCGATCGACTGGCTGCCGCTGCCGAACATCCACTCACGACCGGTGTTCGCGCGACTCGTCGACGAGTCGGCCGGCGGGTGCATCGAACTCGCTCCGGTCGGGGAGTACGAGGTCACGCGCCGCTACGTCGAACACACCAACGTGCTGGAGACCACCTTCACCACCGCCACCGGCGTCGCCACGGTGACCGACGCGATGGTCACCGGCATCGCCGGTCGTCTGCCGTGGGCCGAGCTCGCCCGCCGCGTCGACGGCGTGAAGGGCGAGGTCGAGTTCGCCTGGTGCGTGCAGCCGGGCACCATGCTCCGCTCAGCGGCCCCGTGGACCGAGCGCATCGACGGGTTCTCCGTCATGCGCATCGGCCACGTGTCGCTCGCGGTGGTCGGTCACGAGCACGGCCTGCGCGGAGACCCGGACGCCGGGGACGAGAGCATCGACGGGGCGTTCACGACCTCGAAGGGCTCGCGTCATCTGCTGGTGGTCGCCGCCACCGAGGGGGAGCCGTTGCGGATCCCGAACGCGCAGAACGTCGACCGGGGCATCGATCGGACGATCGGCGGATGGCAGATGTGGTCGGACGAGTTCTCGTACGAGGGGCCGTGGGCCGAGGACGTGCAGCGCAGCGCCCTCGCTCTGAAGCTGCTGCTATTCAGTCCGACGGGTGCCATCGCGGCCGCCGCGACCACATCGCTGCCCGAGAACCCTCGGGGTGGGAAGAACTGGGACTACCGCTTCGCCTGGGTGCGCGACCTCGCCTACACCGCGCACGCGTGGGTCGGTTTCGGCCTGCGTGAGGAGACGCACGCCGCGATCTCGTGGCTGCTGCGCACCATCCGGCGGAACGGTCCCGAGGTGCAGGTGATGTACACCCTCGACGGCGATGCTGAGATCGGTCTCGAGAAGCACGAGGTCCCGGGGTGGAACGGCAATCAGCCGGTCGTGACCGGCAACCCCGCGCAGGGGCAGTTGCAGCTCGGCGTCTACGGCGATCTCATCGCGCTGTGCCGCACGTACGTCGAGGCCGGCAACCGCCTCGACACCCAGACGGGCCGCATGCTCGCCGACGTGGCGGACCGCACGTGCGACCTCTGGCGCCGCGAGGACTCCGGCATGTGGGAGCTGCCCGAGCTCCGCCACTACACGTCGTCGAAGATGGGCTGCTGGAAGGCCCTCGACGACGCGCAGTGGCTGGCCGACGGCGGGCACATCCCCGACAACGGCGACCGCTGGCGCGCCGAGCGCGACCGCATCCACGCCTGGGTCGAGGAGCGCTGCTGGTCGGAGGAGATCGAGGCGTACACGATCTTCCCCGGGAGTCAGGATCTCGACGCCTCCGTGCTGTTGCACGCGCCGACCGGCTTCGACCGCGGCGAACGCATGTCGAAGACCCTGGATGCCATCACCGAGCGCCTCGGCACCGACGACCACCTGGTCTACCGCTACACCGGTATGGACCAGGAGGAGCAGACCTTCGTGGCGTGTGCCTTCTGGCGCGCGACCGCCCTCGCCTGCGTCGGTCGGCACGCTGAGGCGATCGAGGCGATGGACGCGCTCGTCGCGCAGGGCAACGACGTCGGCATCTACTCCGAGATGATCGCCGAGTCCGACGGCGCGTTCTGGGGCAACCTCCCGCAGGCCCTCAGCCACCTCGCCCTCATCAACGCCGCTCTGGTCATCCGCGAGGTCGTGGATGCCGACGAGCTCGGCGACCGCTGACCCCTTCCTCCGTCATCCCCCACGAAAGGACTCGCCATGAGTACGCAGTACACCTTCACCGACCCCACGAAGCTCTACGCCGATATCGACCCGCAGTCGCAGGACCAGGAGGAGCCCGGCCTCGACGCCGAGCTGACGCCGAAGGCCGCCCTCGGCGAGGACACCTACGTCGGCAGCGGACGCCTCGAGGGCCGGAAGGCGCTCATCACCGGTGCCGACTCGGGCATCGGCGCGGCCACCGCGATCGCGTTCGCTCGCGAGGGGGCGTCGGTCGCGATGTCGTACCTGCCCGAGGAGAAGGTGGATGCCGACCGCATCGCCGGCATCCTGCGCGACGCCGGCGCGACCGTCGTCCAGATCCCCGGCGACCTGCGCGAGCGCGAGTACGCCCGCACTCTCGTGAAGGAGGCGGTCGAGGGGCTCGGCGGTCTCGACATCGTCGTCAACAACGGCGGCAAGCAGATCTTCAACGAGGACGTCACGACGCTGACCGACGAGCAGTTCGACGACACGTTCAAGACCAACGTGTACGCGATGTTCTGGATCTGCAAAGAGGCCGTCCCGCACCTGCAGCCCGGCTCGACCATCATCAACACCACGTCGATCCAGGCGTACTCCCCGGCGCCGATCCTGGTCGACTACGCCTCGACGAAGGCGACCATCAACACCTTCACCAAGGCGCTGGGTCAGCAGCTCGCGCCGAAGGGCATCCGCGTGAACGCCGTGGCTCCCGGTCCCATCTGGACGCCGCTGCAGGTCACCGACGGACAGCCCGACGAGAAGGTCGACGAGTTCGGCGAGGAGACGCCGCTCGGACGCATGGGCCAGCCGGCCGAGCTCGCCCCGGCGTACGTCTACCTCGCCTCGGCGGAGTCGAGCTACGTCATCGGCGAGACGCTGAACGTCAACGGCGGGATGCCGACGCCGTAAGCTTCGCGCGCGAGAAGGCGCCGTCGTCCGGGTGCGGGCGACGGCGCCTTCGTCGTCCGCGACCGCCTCGCGCACAGGGGATGCCACGAGGACAGGGCAATTCCGCCCGGATCACCCTGTTCTCGCGGGATCCCCTGTTCCGGCGTCGCCGCTCGACGTCAGGTCAGCGACTTGCGGTAGAAGATCTCGCCGTCGGCGGTGGTCTCGGTGCGGTGATAGCCCTCGCGCTCGTAGAGGCGCTGGTTGGCCTCGCTCAGACCGCCGGTGAACAGCTCGGCCTCGGTCGCCCCGGCCTCGCGTCCCCGCTCCTCGACGGCCGCGAGCAGCTGCGTTCCGAGGCCCTCGCCCTGCTGATCGGGCGCGATCGCGAGGCGCCCGATCAGAAGCAGCCCACCGTCGAGGCGTGCCCGCACGGCGCCGACGACCCGGTGGCCCGACACGGCGACGCACCCGAGGTTCTCCACGAGTTCCGCGCGCAGCTCGTCAAGCGTCTGCGTGAGCGGCGGCATGTCGGGATCGCCGTAGATCAGCGCCTCGCTCGCGAAGGCGGCTCGCTGGATGGTGAGCACCTCGCCCGCGTCGTCGGGTGTGATGGGGCGGAGGGCGGGGGAGCTCGTCATGATCGATCCTTCGTATCGGGGTGAACGATTTTCGCCGCGAGGGCAGTGCTGGCGGCGCGAGGGGTTAACTACACTGGTCCATCGTCCGCGTCTCGCGGGCTCACTCGCACATGAACGACTTCTTCGACACCCGCGTCCGCACCGACGACGTGGCCGACACACAGGCCTGGCTCCAGGCGCAGTACGGTCACGTCGACGTGCAGGCGGATCGGGCGTCGTTCCGGGAGCACGCCGTCGGCGACTCGGTGTTCTCGCTGCGACGGTTGGACTGGGACTGCCGCGCCGAGGTCGTCTACGAGGCGGACCGCTTCTTCGTGGCGACCTCGACGCCGGGATACGCGTGGAGCATCGGCTCCGACTCGGGGGAGTACAGCCTCGAGCCGGGGGTGGTCCAGCCCGGGCATGAGCTCATCGGCCGTCCGGACTCCACGCGCCTGCAACTCGTCGCCTTCGACGCCCACCATCTCACCGAGACGGCGCGCACGATCTACGGCGACGAGTCGCTCACCGTCCGCTTCGAGGGGACGGCCCCCGTGTCGCGGCGGATGCGCGAGTACTGGCTGGCGACGCTGCGCTGGTCGCTGACGCAACAACCGCTGCTGGCCGAGCCCCTCGTGCGCGCCCAGGTGCACCGCGGGCTCGCCGTCGCCACGCTCGAGGCCTTCGCCCTCGTGGGCGACCCGCGCGAGCGCCGCGCCTCCGCCGTCGAGCAAGCGGCGACATACGCCTGCGCGGCCGCCTGGTTCGACGATCACGCGTCGCTGCCGGTCACGGTGGAGGATGCCGCGCGCGCGGTCGGTGCCTCCACCGGCGGCCTGCGCCGGGCCTTCGCGGCCAACGGTCAGCTGGCGTCGACGCCCGAGGAGTACCTCGCCGCCGCCCGGCTGAGCGCCGCGCACGCCGATCTCGTCGCGGCCGAGCCCGGCTCGACATCGGTCGATCAGATCGCCGCGCGCTGGGGGTTCGCCGTTCCGGCCGTCTTCCGGGATGCCTACCGCGACGCCTACGGCTCCGACCCGCAGGCGACCCTCGACCGCTGAGCGCTCAGCGATCGCGGTCGGTGTACTCGCCGGGGTCGTCGAGGTTCTCGCGCGATTCGTCGCCCGTCGGCAGTTCGACGTCGGTGTACGCACCGGCCTCGTCAGCGCGGGGCCGCGATTCCGACCCGTCGGCGTTCTCACGGTCGACGTACTCGCCCGGTTGGTCCGCGCTGCCGTGGTCGACGGAGCCGTCGGAGAGCTGCACGTCCGTGTACTCGCCCTCGTCGGGTCCGGTCCCGCGTCCCGTGGTCTCACGTTCGTTCATCGTTCGTCTCCCGCCGTCGTGGTCTTCCCGACGCTAGACCGCGCTCGCGGACGATGCGCGGCCTTGACACACACCGGCGACGCCCTCGTGTCAAGGCCGGGCGCTCCGACCGGGAGCGGGCCAGCATGGATGCATGCCCGCACTCGCCCTCATCCTGATCATCGTCGGCCTCGTCCTGCTCTTGCTCGGCGTCTTCGTCGAAGCCGTGAAGTTCCTTCTCTGGATCGGCATCGTCATCCTCATCGTGGGTGTGATCGCCGCCCTGATGCGTTTCATCCGACGAAACGCCTGACGTCCTTCCGCCCCGTCCGCTTTCCCCGCGGACGGGGTGCCGTCATGCCGAGAACAGGTCGCGAGCGCGGGGTCGATGGAGTGCGGCCACGGCATCCAGCGCCGGCCCCAGCTCCCGATGCCGGAAGGCGAACCCGGCTTCCGTGAGGACGCGCGGCACCGCCCACCGGCTCTTGAGCACCAGCTCGGGCTCGTTGTGCAGCACCGCCATCGCCGGATCGAGAATCCACCGGAAGGCGGGCAGGCCGAACGGCCGCCGCGCCACGCGGCGGACCTCCCGCATCAGCGTGCGGTTGTCGCTCACGCCCGGTGCCGACAGGTTGACCGGTCCGGAGAGGTCGTCGCGGTCGCGGAGGAAGAACACAGATGCCACCACGTCGTCGATGTGGATCCAGCTGAAGCGCTGGCGGCCCGACGTCCGATGCCAGGTCGACCGCACCGGCCCGGAGGGGCGTGCGCCGATCCCGCGATAGCGGCGATGCGGGAACCACCAGCTGTCGATCTGCGGTCCGCCGAGTCCGAGGCGCCCCAGGGCGAGGAGCATGCGGGTCGCCGGCCCGTCGCCGATGACGATGGCCATCCGCAGAGCGACCCGGCGCGTTCCGGGAAGCTCGCCGTCGAAGAACGCCCGCTCCCAGCTCGTGGCGACGTCGACCGAGAATCCCTCGCCGATGACACCGTCGCGCTCGTCGTTGCCCCGCGACGTCTCGTGCCGGTAGATCGTGGCCGTCGACGCGTTGAACCACACGCGCGGCGGCTGCTCCGCCCGGCGGACGGCGCGATGCAGCGACCGCGTCGTGTCGACGCGCGATCGCAGGATCTCGTCGCGCGCGGGGTCGGTGTAGCGGCACGACACGATCTTCCCGGCGAGGTTCACGAGCACGTCGGCGCCGTCGACGAGGCGGTCGATCGCCGACTGGTCGTCCCACGTGGCCGTGCCGGTGCGACCGACCGTGTCGACGATGTACCCGTCGTCGCGGAACGCGGCCGCGAGAGCTCGTCCGACGAAACCGCTCGCCCCGGCGATGACGACACGGGGTGGGGTCATGGCATCCTCCTGATCGGATTCAGCCTAGGGGTGTCCGACACTGCCACCCTGGTGCTGTTCGTGCGATGAGGGTCGACGGCGGGGCCTGACACAATGGGAGCCATGCGACGGCAGGAACGGGGAACGCGCGTCGTCCGCGGCACCGCGGCTGCCGCCGTGGCGACGTTCGTCGCCCTGCTCTCGCACGTCACCGCCGGCGGCGAGATGCCGGGTCCGGCGGGAGTCCTCGTGCCGCTCGCCCTGTCGTTCGTCGCGTGCACCGCGCTCGCCGGCCGCCGCCTCTCGGCTGTGCGACTGGGCATCGCCGTCGCGCTGAGTCAGGCGCTGTTCCACACGCTCTTCGTCCTCGGCAGCTATGAGCCCGGTGCGGCAGGCCACGTGCACGGCGCGATGACGCCGATCGTCGCGTCGGGTTCGTCGCCGGTGATCGTCGCTCCGGATGCCGCGATGTGGTTCGGGCACGTCGTCGCCGCCGCGCTGACCACGGTGGTCCTTCATCGCGGGGAGCGCACAATCGCTGGGCTGCGCGAGCTCGCGACCCGCCTCGTCGCCTGGCTGCGTGCGCGGGTGGACGTGCTCGCGGTCGCTCCCGGCCCGATCCCCGCCCGCCGTCTCCTCTCGGAGACCGTCGCCGAGGTGCGACCGGTCTCGGCGCTGCCGGCCACGACCGCGCGGCGGCGCGGTCCCCCGCTCGGCGCGCACTGACGCCCGCCCCGCCCGAACGGTCGCGGGGCGTTCGGTCGTCGGCATCCGGTGCGTCCTCCGCTGACCGCGGGGGCGCGCCGCCGTCGGCCGACCCGCCGTGCTCGCACGGCGGGAACCGGTGTCCCCTCGGGGACGCCCCGTGTCCGTCGTGCCGCGTGGTCGTCGCACGGGCGGGGGCAGCGCGGTGCGCTGCGCCGTCGTCCGTGACCCCGCGCGGCGCGCGACGGCGTCGACCGCCCCGCGCGGGGTCTCGACGCCGAGAGGAAAAATCCCATGCTCCGTTCCCGTGCCGTCGTGGCCGGGTGGGCAGTGGCCGCCGTCGTCGTCCTGACGTCGGTCGCCCCCGCCTCCGCCCACGATGAGCTTCTGTCCAGTACACCCGGCGAGGGTGAGCGTCTGCCCTCCGCCCCCGATGAGATCACCCTGACGTTCTCGGCCGACGTCCTCGACGTCGGCTCCGATGTGATCGTCGCCGACGCGGACGGGACCGACTGGGTCGCGGCCGACCCGTCGGTCGCGTCCGGAACCGTCACGGTGCCGCTCGCCGAGGGGATGCCCGTCTCGGGGTACGAGGTGCGCTGGCGCGTCGTCTCCAGCGACGGCCACCCCATCTCGGGGGTCATCCCGTTCACCGTGGGCGACGCCGCCCCCCTGCAGCGCGAGACCGCGACGACATCGCCCTCGCCCGTCCCGGTCGCCGCGACGGAGGATGCGGGCGTCCCCCGCGTCGCCGTGATCGGCGTCCTCGGCGCGGGCATCGCCCTCGCCGCTTTCCTGCTCATCCTGCTCATCCGTCGTGCCACGCGCGGCGGACAGTCCCGAAAGGCCTCCTCATGACCCTCCGCACGCTGCGCTTCGGCGCCCTCGCCCTCGTCGCCGTCCTCGCCCTGCCGGGGTGCGCCGGCGGCACCGCTCCCGCCCCCGCAGCCGAGTCGACGTCGTTCGTCAGCTCGGACGTGTGGGTCAAGGCCGCCGACGGCGGGATGAGTGCGGGCTTCGGCGAACTCTCCAACACCGGCGACACCGACCTCACCGTGGTGTCGGCGACGAGCCCGGCCACCTCTTCGATGCAACTGCACGAGACGGTGCCGAACGAGGCCGGCCAGATGGTGATGCGCGAGGTCGAGGGCGGGTTCGTCATCCCCGCCCACGGATCCGTCGAGCTCGCGCCGGGCGGGAACCACCTCATGTTCATGGACGTGACCAGCCCCCTGCGCGCGGGCGACGAGACGACGATCACCCTCACCTTCTCGGACTCGTCGACCGCCGAGATCGCCGCGCCGATCAAGGAGTTCGCCGGGGCCAACGAGAACTACGACGGCGGCGCCGGCGAGTCGGGCAGCGCCGGCGACACGGACATGGGCCACTGATGGCGGCTCTCGACGCGCAACGCGGGGCGACCCGGCGCACGTTCCTCCTCGGGGGAGCCGTCGCCGGGGTCGGCGCGGTCGCCGCGATCGGCATCGACGCGGCGGTGGCGGCGCGGGGGCAGGATGCCGCGGCCTCAACGCCGTTGAACGGGGAGGCCACGGTGCCGTTCCACGGCGCGCACCAGGCCGGAATCGACACCGACGCGCAGGCGCACGTGTCGCTCATCGCCCTCGACCTCCACGACCACGTCGATCGCGACGGTCTCCGTCGGCTGATGCGGACCCTCACCGACGACGCCGCCCGCCTGACGCGCGGGGAAGCGGCCCTGGCCGACACGGAGCCCGAGCTCGCCGTGGCCCCCGCCCGCCTGACGGTCACCTTCGCCTTCGGTCCCGGGCTCGTCGCCCGGACCGGGGCCGTCGCGCCGTCGTGGCTGCGACCGCTGCCCGCGTTCTCGATCGACCGGCTCCGCCCCGAGTACGGCGACGGCGATCTGCTGCTCCAGATCGCGGCGGACGACCCCGTGACGGTGGCGCACGCCGCGCGCATGCTGCTGAAGGACGCGCGGGCGTTCGCCGCCCCGCGCTGGGTGCAGCAGGGGTTCCGCCGCGCCCACGGCACCGAGCGTCCGGGCACGACCATGCGCAACCTCTTCGGGCAGGTCGACGGCACGGCGAACCCCGTTCCGGGCACGGCGGCCTTCGACGAGGTCGTGTGGGCGGGGGAGGGGTGGCTCGTGGGCGGCACGGGGGTCGTGGTCCGCCGGATCGCCATGGACCTCGACACCTGGGACCACCTCGATCGTCCCGGGCGGGACCAGGCGGTCGGACGGTCGCAGTCGACGGGCGCCCCGCTCACCGGCACCGACGAGTTCGACGAGCCCGACTTCGCGGCGACGGATGCCATCGGCTTCCCCGTCATCCCGGACTTCTCGCACGTGCGGCGCTCGCGGCCGGACGATCCCGCGCAGCGCATCTTCCGCCGCGGCTACAACTACGATCAGACCCCCGCCGCCGGGCAGCTGAGCGACGCGGGGTTGCTGTTCGTGTCGTTCCAAGCGGACGTCGACCGGCAGTTCGTGCCCATCCAGCGACGGCTCGACGAGCTCGACCTGCTGAACACGTGGACGACCCCGATCGGTTCGGCGGTGTTCGCCGCGCCTCCGGGGTGCGCCGAGGGCGGATTCATCGGAGAGGGGATCCTGTCGTGACGACCACCCGCACCGAGGGCGCGCCCGGACCCGGCCGCGGACCCGCCTCTCCCGTCCACGGCATCCGCGGGGAGGGGGTGGGGACCCCGGGGGAGACGGACGCCCGACCGGCTCGGGGTGCCGGGGAACCGGCATCCGGCGGACGACGCCGGGGATGGTTCACGGCGCTGCTGCGGCGGCTCCACTTCTTCGCCGGGCTGCTGGTCGGGCCGTTCATCCTCGTCGCCGCGCTGAGCGGGGCTCTTTACGCGCTCACGCCCACGCTCGAGAGGGTCATGTACCCCCACGAGCTCACGGCCGCCTCGACGCTGCCCGGGATGCCCCTGGCCGACCAGATCGCGGTCGCCCGGGCCCACGTGGGCTCGGGCGCCTCCCCGGTCGCCGTCCGACCGGCTCCACGACCCGGCGACACCACGCGCGTGATGTTCGCCGACGACGCGCTGGGCGAGAGCACCACGCGGGCGATCTTCGTCGACCCCGCCACCGCCGAGGTCCGCGGTGACCTGCCCGTCTACGGCACGAGCGGGGCCCTGCCGCTGCGGCACTGGATCAGCGATCTCCACCGCTCGCTGCATCTGGGCGCCCCGGGCCGCTGGTACAGCGAGCTCGCGGCATCCTGGCTCGAGATCGTCGCTCTCGCGGGGCTCGGGCTGTGGGTCGGGCGATTCGTGCGCACGCGGCGCGGACGTGCCGATCTGCTCCGACCCAACCGTGCGCACCGCGGGTACCGGCGTCTGTCCGGCTGGCACACGGCCACCGGCGTCTGGGTCGTGCTCGGGGCGCTGTTCCTCTCGGCCACCGGGATCACCTGGTCGACCTTCGCGGGAGAGAACGTCACGGATCTGCGCGCGGCGGTCGGCGGGAGCACCCCCTCGCTCGACACCTCGCTCGACGGCGCGGTCGCCCCCGCGGGTGACCACGCGGAGCACGGCGGCGCCGCCCCGGGCGCGCCCACGGGGGCGGCGAACCCGCCCACCTTCGATGCGGTGCTCGCGATCGCGAAGCGGATCAACGTCAACACCGGGGACGTCGAGATCCGACCGCCCGTGGCTCCCGGATCGGCGTGGGTCGTGCAGGAGATCCACCGGAGCTTCCCGACCGAGGTGGACGCCGTCGCGATCGACGGGGCGACGATGCAGGTCGTGGACCGGGTGGACTTCGCCGACTTCCCCCCGCTGGCGAAACTCTCGCGGTGGGGGATCGACCTGCACATGGGCACGATGTTCGGTCTGGTGAACCAACTGGTGCTGTTCGCCCTCGCGGTCGCGATCGCGGCTCTCGTGGTGCTCGGGTACGCGATGTGGTGGAAGCGGCGCCCCACCCGGGGCCTCGCGGCGGGCCCCGCGCGCGGAGCGCTGTCGGCCGCGCCGTGGTGGGGGACCGGAGCGGTTCTCGCGGCGGCCGTGCTCATCGGGGTGGTGCTGCCGCTGGTCGGGTACACGCTCGCGGCGTTCGTCGTGCTCGACGTGCTGCTCGGCTGGGGCGCGCAGCGGGTGCAGCGCCGTCGGTCGGCGGGCTGAAGGCCGCGGTGGCGCCGGTTCTGCGCGAGCCGGCGCCGCCGCGCGTCAGGTCAGCAGCTGATGCATCGTGACCGAGCCGTTGGTCGGCTCGGTGAAACCGAGGCTGCGATACAGGGCCTGGCCCGGCGGATCGGCGAGCAGAGTGACGTACGCGCCCTCGGGGGCCTTCGCGCGGATCTCTGCGAGGAGGTCTGTGAGGATGCGTCGCCCGAGCCCTCGACGCTGGTAGTCGGGGAGGGTCGCCATGTCGGCCACGAGGAAATACCACCCCCCGTCACCGACCACCCGGCCCATCGCGACCGACCGGCCCGTGGCATCCACGATCCGTCGCCAGGCCCAGCTGTTCGAGAGCGCGGGCGCGCCCTGCTCGGGCCGCTTCGGCGTGAGTCCCGACGCGCGTCGCAATTCGAGGTAGTCGTCGAGCGTGGGGGCGAGGGCTTCGAGGCGGAGGTCGTCCATCGCTCCACTGTCGCGCATCCGTGCGCGACGCGACACCCGCGCCGACCGGCGGACCGCCCTCAGGCGTCGTCGGGGTCGGGCAGGTTCTGCGCGATGCGGCTCGAGGCGGCCGAGTCCCGGCCGACGCCCGGCTGGTATTTCGCGATCGGGTCGTCCGCGTCGACGTGCGGCTCGGGACCGTCCTCGGCGGGCGGGGGAGACGCGGGCGTGCGGGTGCCGGTTGCGGGTGCGTCGTGCTCCGAGCCACCGGTGTCCTCGACGTGCTGCGAGGTCGAACCGCTGCCGCCCCGTGCCCCGTCCGTGCCGCGTTCCATCCCGCCGCCGGCGGCGCGCGTCCCGACGCCGGGGAGGTCGTTCTGGCTCGACACGTTCTGGACGCGGGCGTCGTCGTCGGCGTCGATCTCGGTCGCCGCGACCGCGCCGCTGTCGGCTCCGGCGCCACCCGCGGGGACGTCGGCGGCGAGTCCATCGGACTCGGCGAGGGTGTCGTCGTGGTCGGCGCCGGGCAGTCGATCGGGGGTGGGGGTGGTCATGTCGATCCTTCCGTGGGTGTGCGGCCACGCTAGGCGCGGGCAGCGGCGCCGGGGACGGGCTTGACGTGCCGCCCCGCGGAGGCGATGGCAGGATTCTCAGATGCCGTCGTCGCGGACCGGTCGCTGACCTTCCATGTCGGCGGAACGGCTCTGTTCGGTCCTGCGCACGACATCGTCGTGAGACGGGTGGGGTCCTCGGGGGCCGTGCAGGCCCACATCGCCCTCGCCGACCACCTCCGCGACCTGCCCGGATTCGCCGCCGATGAGCCCGCCCACTGGCGTCGGGGCTACCAGCCGCACATCACTCTCGGTCCCGCGGTCGTGGTCGACGAGGGGGACACCCTGCGCGCCACGCGCGTGGGGCTCGCGCGCATCGACGGCACCTTCGCCGAGATCGTCGGCGTCGTCGACATCGGGTGACGGGCTGCGCGCAGTGACGTCCCGCCCCGACGGGGATTCGGCTGGCTAGGCTCGAAGACAGCGTCGAAAGGAACCCCATGCAGCAACGCCCCCTCTCCCGTACCGGCCGCGAGGTCTCGGCGATCGGCCTCGGCACCTGGCAGCTCGGGGCCGACTGGGGCGAGGTCAGCGAGAGCGACGCGCGCGCCGTGCTGGCCGCCTCCGCCGACGCGGGCGTCACGCTCTTCGACACCGCCGACGTGTACGGAGACGGCCGGTCGGAGGAGATCATCGGAGCTTTCCTCAAGAGCGCGGATGCCGCCGGCATCACCGTGGCGACCAAGATGGGGCGCCGCGCGGAGCAGGTGCCCGAGAACTACGTCCTGAAGAACTTCCGCGGGTGGCTCGACCGTTCGCGGCGCCTCCTCGACACCGAGACCCTCGACCTCGTTCAGCTGCACTGCCCGCCGTCGGCGGTCATCGACGACGACGCCACGTGGGACGCCCTCGATCAGCTCGTGTCCGAGGGGGTGATCGCCGCCTACGGTGCCTCCGTCGAGACGATGGACCAGGCCCTCTCGGCGCTGCGCCGACCGAACCTGACGAACCTGCAGATCATCTTCAACCCGTTCCGCCTCAAGCCCCTCGACGAGGTGCTGCCCCTCGCGGCCGAGAAGAACGTCGCGGTGTTCGCGCGGGTGCCGTTGGCGAGCGGACTGCTGTCGGGGAAGTACACCCGCGCCACCACGTTCGACGAGAACGATCACCGCAGCTACAACCGCAACGGCGAGGCCTTCGACAAGGGCGAGACGTTCTCGGGTGTGCCCTTCGACGAGGGCGTCGCCGCCGCCGACGAGCTGAAGGAGTCGCTGCCCGACGGCGTGACGCTGCCGGCCGCGACCCTGGCGTGGATCGCGTCGCGCGACGGCGTCACCTCGGTCATCCCCGGAGCCCGGTCGGTGGCCCAGGCGACGGCGAACGCCGAGGCCGCGGACTTGCTCGACGGCGGATTCGACCTCGACGCCTTTGACGCCCTCGTGCACGATGTCTACGACCGGCGCCTGCGCGCGGAGATCCACCCGCAGTGGTGAGCCACGAACGACGGAAGCCGGGCCCCGCGAGGGACCCGGCTTCCGTCATTCGGAGGAGACGTCAGCTGACGTCGCCGCGCCAGGCGCCGGACTCGGCACCGCGCGACTCGATGTACTCCTTGAAGTTGTCGAGGTCCTTCTTCACCGAGTGGTCGTCGGCGCCGAAGACGGCGCCGAGCTTCTCGAGGACGCCCGTGGGCTCCCAGTCGATCTGCACGGTGACGCGCGTCTCGTCGTCCGACAGGCGGTGGAAGGTCACCACGCCCGCGTGGTTCTCGTCGCCGCCGATGCTGTTCCAGGCGACACGCTCGTCGGGGTGCTGCTCGGTGATCTCGGCGTCGAACTCGCGCTCCGCGCCGGCGATCTTCACCTTCCAGTGCGTGAGGGTGTCGGTCTTCTGCGTGATCGACTCGACGAAGCTCATGAAGTGCGGGAACTCCTCGAACTGCGTCCACTGGTTGTAGGCGACGCGGACGGGAACGTTGACGTCGATGGTTTCGATGACCTGTGCCATGGTGTCCTCTTTTCGTGTGGCTTCCGGGGCTGCTCCCAGTCTTCGCGCGATGCCCATGCGGTGACCCCGGGGTTGAGGGATCGGCGTTCGTGCCCTATACGGGGGGAGGTCGTCTCACGCGCGGCCCCGCAGAATCAGGTGCCAGTAGACCCACGGCAGCACGCGGCGGTCGGCGACCCATGACAGCACTCGCTCGCGAGAGAGCGACCGCCAGAACGGCACGGTCGGCTGCAGGCGTCCCCACCGGTCGAACTCGGCGAACACGACGGTCCCGCGCGACACCGTGAACGGTACGACGCTGTACCCGTCGTACTTCTGCGTCGGGGTGCGGCCCGCGATCACCGCGCGCAGGTTCTTCACCAGCGCCTTCGCCTGCCGGCGGATGGCCCCTCCCGATCGTCGGGTGGCGACGGCCGCCGCGTCTCCCACGGCCCAGATCTCGGGGTGGCGCACGTGCTGCAGCGTCTCGGGGTCGACGTCGACGAAACCGTGCGGATCGTCGGATGCCGCGAGCCCGCTGCCCGCGATCCACTCCGGCGCGCGCTGCGGCGGGACCGCGTGCAGGACGTCGTACGCGAGCGTCTCCTCGGCGTCCCCGTGGCCGATCGTGACCGTCCGGGCCTCGGCATCTACGGACCGGACCTCGCGGCTGTACCGCACCTCGATGCCGTACTCGTCGAGCTTGCGCTGGAGCTCCCGATCGATGGCGGGGATGCCGAAGGGCACGGGGTCGGGCGCGACGAACACGACCCGGATGTCGTCGCGCACGCCGATCGCGCGCCACCAGTCGCACGCGAGGTACATCGGCTTCTGGGCGGCGGCCCCGCAGGACGCGGGTTCGGGCGGCTGCGTGAACACGACCGTTCCCGAGCGGAGGTCGCGCAGGACGGTCGACGCCTTCGCCGACAGCGCGTAGTCGTAGTTCGAGATGCCCGAGGGGCTCGCCATCGCCTCGGGCAGGCCCGGCACCTGCTCCCACGCCATCCGCATGCCCGCGCAGACGATCAGCTGGTCGTAGTCCGCGTGGGCGCCGGAGACGAGGTGCAGGCGGCGCGCCGCGGCATCCACCGTGAACACCTCGTCGCGTAGCCACCGCACCCCGGGAGGGATGACATCGGCCTGACGCCGGGCGGCCTCCGAGGCGCGAGCGACCCCGCCGGCGATGTGCGACTGCACGGGCGCGAAGACGTGCAGCGTCCGCGGCTCGATGACCGTGACGTCACCGACCCCGGCACGGCGGAGGCGGCCGGCGACCGACAGCCCGGCGTTCCCGCCGCCGATCACCACGATGCGCCGGGGGGTTGTGGCGCGGGATTTCGTCATGGGGGATCCTCTCGTCCCCCTCACGCAACGCCACACGAGCGCCCGGCGCCACTGGCTTGACAGGAGCGCCCGCGCCCGGCGCTCGCCGGTGGCGGATCAGCCGAAGGCCGGGGGTGGCGCGACGTCGTCGGCCGGCTCGGGGACGACGTAGAGGCCGGTCGGGGCGTTCGCGGTCGACATCAGCGCTTCGAGCCACGCGCGATTGAGCGTCGGCGGGCGCCCGCCGTTGAATTTGAACACGAGGTTCGCCCGGGGGTGCAGCCACACCGATGTGCGCCCGCCGCCCGTGCTGACGTCGTCCTTCCAGGCGAAGTAGAAGGGCTCCCCTCGCCGGAGCTTGTTGCCGATCACGACGTGGAGGTGCGCCAGCAGGCGATCCTCGAACTCGTTGCGAACGCCGCCCTCATAGATGAACTTGCCCACGGATCCCTCCCCGCGGACCCGGTGCCCGCTGTTGCCACTGTGCAATCGAAGTCGTCGTCGGGCGGGGAGAAGGAGCGGCTCGCGCCGCTAGGGACCGCTTTGCGTAGGAGTCTCAGAACCTCCGCGCCGTCTGGGCCGGGTTTTCCCCGTAGTTTTCCCGGTAGTACCGCGCGAACCGCGACGGACTCGCGAAGCCCCACCGGCGGGCCACCTCGCGGACGGACACGGCCGCCTCGGTCAGCAGTTCGTCACGGGCTCCGGCCAGACGGACGCGACGCAAGTACTCGGACGGTGTCGTGTCGAGGGCGCGGCGGAACGCGTGCTGCAGGCCGCGCGTGGAGATGCCGGCCGCGACCGCGACGTCGTCGAGAGTGACGGCCTCGCGGGCGTGCGCCTCGATATAGGCGACCGCGCGACGCACCGTCCGCGGCGCGGCCTGAGGCTGGGTGGAGCGGCTGACGGAATCGCGATACGTGTCGCTGAAGGCGGTGAGCGTGCTGAGGAGGGCGTGGCGTTGCAGCTCGGCCGCGAGGAGGGGCTCGTCGTGTGCGGACGCGAGCGAGGAGGAGACGTAGCGGAAACTGCGTTCCCACTGCGCCGATCGTTCCCGGTCGGCGAAGGGGGAGTCGTCTTTGCCCAGGCGGAGTCCGTCATCGCCCGACGACACGCGGGCGACCTGCTCGGCGTGCGAGCGATCGAACACGAACGCGCGGACACGGGCCGCGCTCGCCCACCGCGCCTCGACGGTCGCATCGGCGCCGATCCAGGGTCGCGTCGGGTCGAGGGGAGCGCCGTTGTGATCGAGGCGCATGTCGGGCCCGGTCATCCGGCACGCCATGAGCTGGTCCTGCATGGTGATCGAGGCGCGCACCGAGGCGGCGAGATCCCAGGACACGACGATGAGGGACGGCAGTTCGATCGACGACCACGAGAAGCGCACGCGGCGCGGGTCGGCACGCTCGAGGCGGGCGCTCGGGACGAAGCGTCGCCACGTCCGCTCGACGTCGTCGACCCCTTCGGTCTGCACGGTGAGGACCTGGGCCATGGGTCTTCCTTCCTGCCGCTCGGGGGCGCGGCATCCTCCTATCTTCATCCCGACCGCGCCCCGGAGACAGTCCGGTGGGGGTCGGACACGCGGGAGTGCGTTCATCGGCCCGCGCGCGGCGGGCGACGGGGCTTGTCAAGGGGGAGGGGCGCTCGCCGTGTGCGGGATGGGATGAGAACGCCGCTGACCCTGTGCGGCGACGCGCTGAGCGCGTACGACGAAAGGAAGCTCATGAGCGACGCCTCGATCGATCCGTCCGCCCCCGACGCCCCGGTCACCGCGCCCGAGGGAGACATCGCGGGTGTGCAGCCCCTGCGCGACGGAGACACCTCCATCGAGCCGGACCCCACCCTCGACCCCGCGCAGGCGGAGTGGGACGCCACGACCGCCCTCGACGAGGGCGCCGACCCCGACGACATCAATCCGATGACGGCGACGGGCGCCGATCCGGCGGAGATCCCCGCCGACGACAGCGACATCCCGCTCGAAGACATCCACCCCGAGTCCACCGGGACCGACTCGCAGGGCGAGGACCCCGGCATCGTCGAGCTCGGCGAGGAGGGCCAGGGCGACCTGTCGCCCGAAGACCTCTGAGCACCGCCGACGCCCCGGGTCGCCGTCGTGGCGCCCGGGGCGTCGGTGGGGTCGGGCCTGCGCATTCCGAGACGTCGCCCGACGCCGCCGGAGTCTTGCCCTCGGTCAGGCGGCCCCGCTCGGTGACGTCCCCCGACGCCGCCGGAGTGTCCGGACCGACGTCGCGGCCCGGCGCACGCGACCACCGGCGTAGGGCACGCCGCCGCGGAACCGGCTCCCGAGTGCCATCCAGCTCGTGATCCCGCGTTCGAGCGCCCAGAGCGGCGTCCACCAGGCCGCCGTCCGCGCGTACACGGCACGTCCGCCCCCGCGGCGCCGCCCGCACTCGGCCGACCCGACCGCAGCGAGGGGCCAGGAGGGCCAGGATGCCGCGCCGTCGGCGCAGCGCGAACAGGGTGGGAACGATCGCCAGCTCCAGGCACAGGCGGAGCGGCTGAGCCTGGCTGTCGTAGGCCTGACGGACGCGCTGCGCCCAGAAGTGCCGGACCGTCGGGGGACGCCGGTCGATGTACAGATCACGGCACGCGTGCACCCGCCCGCCGCCCGCGCGCACCGTGCGCTCCATTTCGCAGTTCTCGAACAGTGCGTCGGGATCGTACCCGTGGCGCAGGGCCGACCGGCGGAGGGCGTAGGTGCCCGGGTAGTCCGCCGCGAACGCCCGATTCACCAGGGAGCGCGCGGTGTCCCACCGGGCATGCCAGGGGTGGGGCCGGAACACGTTCTGGGGCGCGACCAGGTCGGCATCCTCGATCTCCGCCCTCAGGGCCGCGAGGGTCGCGGGGGTGTGTCGCACGTCGTCGTCGGCGAGCACGACGACCTCGTGTCGGGCGAGCGAGAGCCCGGTCAGGACACCCACGACCTTGCCGTTCGCGCCCCGCGTCGGCGTCGGACGCACGTGACGGACGTCTCGTCCCCACGCCTCGGCGTGCCGACGGAAGAGCCGCGGCTCCGAACCGTCGACGACCGTGACGTCGATCCAGGTGGACAGACGGCGCAGGTAGGCGGTGAGATTGACGAGGTCGCGGTCGTCGTGCCAGCGCAGGGGTAGCACGTACTCGGCGTCGATGCGCATGGCTCAGTCGTCGGTGCGGAAGCCGGATGCCTTGTGGGTGCCGTCGCAGTAGGGCTTGATGCTCGACAGTCCGCAGCGGCAGAGCGCGACGGTGCGCCGCGTGCGGGCGACCTCCTCGCCATCGCTCGTGCGGATGGCGGCGTCCCCGCGGACGAGCAGCGGCCCGTCGGGGTAGGCCGTGATGGTGACCGGCTCGTCTCTCATCGCTCCTCCTCCCCGCGCAGGGAGGAGGAGCCGCTCGCCCACGCGCCGAGCATGTGCTGCCCCACGCGCGCGTCGACCTCGAGGCATGCCGCGGCGCCGAAGAAGATGTCGGCGAGCAGCTCGGGTCGATCTTCGGCGAGGCCCCCCGCCAGGTCGCGGCCCGCGATCTGCTCGTGGACGGCGTCCGCCTCGACGTGCTCGTCGAAGTACTCGCACACGTCGTCGCCGAAGCCGAGGCGTCGCAGCCCCTCGGCGTACAGGCGATTGGGGATCGACGAGGTCATCTCGAATGCGGCGAGGTGTCCGACGATCGCTCCGAGCAGGCGAAGATTGAGGCCGAACATCGACATCGTGTTGTGCGAGGCGAGGGTGACCGCGGGCACGTCGTCGAGGTAGGCGCCGTAGTGGTCGCTGAGCCCGGCGGCGCGCACGGCGCGGGCGAAGAGCGTGGCGTGCACGCGGTCGGGACGACCCCCGCCGTACTCGTCGGACTGGATCTCCACGAGGGCGGCCTTGGGGCGACCGGTGAGGCGGGGGATGGCCCACGAGTGCGGGTCGGCCTCGCGGAGCGTGTAGACCGTGCGCTGCACGAGGAACTCGTGCGCCTGATCGAGGGTGGCCTTGCGGGCGAGGTGGCGCGACAGGCTCGGACCGCTCTCGGCGCCGGTCAGCTCGAACAGCGCGCGGGCCACGGCATCGGCGGTGGGTGCGGGAAGCTCGGGAACCGCGACCGAGGCCCGCAGCGAGCGCTCGAAGGCCGCCTCGATCACCCGGCGGGTCGCGATGAGGCTCGGATCCCATTCGAGGTCGGGGCGTAACGCGTCGAACGCCCCGTACGACGAGGCGTACAGCGCGAACAGGGCGAGCTGCAGGTCGTCGTCGCGCTCGATGTCGGGGGATGCGGCGACGGCGGCGTCGGCGAGAGCGGTGTGCGCGGTGGCGGAGCCGCCGACGAGGTGCGCGAGCACCGCGGCGCTGACGGGGCCTCGAGGGCGGAAGGGGAGGTCGGCCGCGTCGTCGCGGCTCTCCGGAGAGGTCAGGGGGGAAGGCAGGGTGGTGGACACTCCGGCAGCGTGCGGTCCGCGGGGTGCGTTGTCCGAGGCCCTTGACATCGCCGCCGCGCGCGGGAAGGGGGCCGGTCCTCGTCGGACCGGCCCCACCGTGCGCGGATCACTGCTCGATGAGCTGCGGCGTGCTCTCGTGCGCCTCGATGACGCCGTCGTGCTCGTCGGTCGAGACGGCGATGCGGCGGGGCTTCGCCTTCTCGCTGACCGGGATGGTCACCGACAGCACGCCGTTGCGGTACGAGGCGCTGATGCGCTCGGTGTCGATGCCCTGACCGAGGTTGAGCTGTCGGACGAAGGATGCCGTCTCGCGTTCGCGGGTGATCCACTTGACGCCGTCGCCCGAGCCGAGGGTGCGCTCGGCGCGGATCGTGAGCAGCTGACCGTCGACGTCGATGTCGACCGAGCCGGGGTCGACGCCGGGCAGGTCGGCCGCGAGGACGTAGTGGTCGCCGTCGCGGTACAGGTCCATCGGCATCCGCCGCGGTCCGCCGCCTCGGCGGGCGTCGAGAAGGGTCGACGCGAGACGGTCGAGGTCGCGGAAGGGGTCGTAGGTGGCCATGTCGATTCTCCTTTTCGATCGGTCCGGATGTCGGCATCCGGAGAGTTCTGTGAAGTTGAGTCGTATCGGCTCAACTGCGATCAGATTAGCACTCTCTCGTCGAGAGTGCCAAGGGTCGAGCGCGCGATTGTCGCGCAGCGGACGGTGACCCACAACCCCCGTGCCGAGCCCGGGGGAGCGGTCGTTGGGTGGGCCGCACGCGCCGCCCCGGTCGCTCGACCGACGATCCCCCCGATGCGGCGCGGGAGGAGAGACGATGTACTTCCATCGGCAAGAACTGCAGCACACCGCCACCCCCGAGAAGCCGGACGCCGTCTACGCCCGCAAGCTCCAGGAGGTGCTCGGCGGGCAGTACGGCGAGATCACGGTCGCGCTGCAGTACCAGTTCCAGGCCTGGAACATGCACATCCCCGGCAAGTACCGCGACCTGGTCTTCGGGATCGGCGCGGAGGAGATGGGGCACGTCGAGATGCTCGCGGTCATGATCGCGCAGCTGCTCGAGAAGGCCCCCCTCGGCATCACGACGGACGCGGTGCAGAACGACCCCACGGTCGCCGCGGTCATCGGCGGCACCGACATCCAGCAGGGCATCGTCGCGGGCGCCGGAGCGCGCCCCGTCGACTCGATGGGCAACCCCTGGCAGGGCAGCTACATCACCGCCAGCGGCAACCTGCTCGCCGACTTCACGGCCAACGCCAACGCCGAAATGCAGGGGCGCGTGCAGGTCGCGCGGCTGTATCACCAGACCGACGATCACGGCGTGAAGGACCTGCTGGCGTTCCTGCTGGCACGCGACACGATGCACCAGAACCAGTGGATGGCCGCGGCCGCGGAGCTGCAGGCAGAGGGGCTCGAGGGCCTCCCCGTGCCGAGCAACTTCCCGCTCGAGAAGGAGGACCGCGACGTGTCGTACCAGTACATCAACTTCAGCAACGGCGCTCAGGCCGGCGACGGCACCTGGGCGTCGGGACCGACCCCCGACGGCAAGGGCGAGTTCACGTACGTGCCCGAGCCGCCCGCGGGCGTGCCGATGCCCCCGCCCACGCACCCCGACGCCCGCTTCTACGGCACGACGGAGCTGCCGAACAGCGTCGAGAAGCTGGCCGGGCGCGCACAGGACGCGCTGCACAAGGAATGAGCGGGGCGGATGCCGCGACGCCGGGGCCTTCGACGGTCTCGGCGCCGCGGAGCGGGGCGAGTTTCCCCGCGATGCGGGCGGCCAAGGTCCCGCGCGCGATCGTCGCGGGACCCTACGGGCACCCGTTCCATCCCGTCGCGGTGACCGTCCCGATCGGAGCGTGGTCGTCGAGCCTCGTCTTCGACCTGCTCGGCTTCGCCGCCGACGATCCGCGGGCGTTCGCGACCGGCTCGCGGTGGCTCATCGCGATCGGCCTCGGCGGAGCGGTGGGCGCGTCGGTGCTCGGACTGCTGGACATGACGCGCATCCCGCCCGGGACGCCCGCGCGACGCACCGCGCTCGCGCACCTGTGCCTCAACGTCACGGCGATGCTGCTGTTCTCGGCGAGCCTGGTGCTGCGGGTGCTCGACCTGGGCCGCGTGCCGGGCGCGGCGTTCCTGCTCAGTGCCGTCGCGTCGGCGGGCCTGAGCGTCTCGGGCTGGCTCGGCGGCAAGCTCGCCTATCGCTGGGGCGTCCGCGTCGCCGACGAGAACACCCAGCGCGAGGGCTTCGAAACGTCCTGACCCGCCGTCCCCCCCCCCCGCCCTCCGAAACACGCCGTAACTGTCTCGCGGTTCAGGGCGTTTCCTGGACACTCAACAGAAGGGGGCGCGGCTGCGCGCGGGCCGTCGTGCGGAGTTCGTGAGAGACCCGCGGGGCGTCGGCATCCGGTGGCGGCGTGTCGGGGGCGAAGTCCGCGTGACGGCGAGGCGCGCCCGTCGAATCGCCGGGCTACCGCGGGCGGCGCACCGCGAGGCGACTCCACCCGCCGCTCACGGCGCCGGGGTCGTGCTGCGCCGACAGCACCGCGCCGGTGGTCGCGGGCGCCGGAGGGCGGCGGAGGCCCAGGGAGTGCTGCAGGGCCCGGATGCCACGGTCGTACACGCGCGGAAGCGCGAACCGCAGCGGCCGCGCGACGAACTGCGCGGCCCCGACCGCGATCTCGGTCCGGCGCCCGCGCGTGGCGCGCAGCACCGCCCGCGCGACGCGATCCGCCGAGACCACGGGCGGCAGGGGGAAGGGCGTGCGCCCCGTGTGGTTCGCGGCGCGCTGATAGATCGGGGTGTCGATGCTCGCCGGGAGCACGACCCGGATCCGGATGCCACGATGCCCGAGCATCTCCTGCCGCAGCGACCGTGCGAAGCCCAGCAGCCCGTGCTTCGCGGCGACGTACGCCGAGACGTCGGGACCCGCGACCTGCGAGTACAGCGAGCCGACGAAGACGATCGTGCCGCCCCCGCGCGCACGGAAGTGGGGGAGCACCGCGCGCGCGGCGCGCATGTGTCCCACGAGGTTCGTCTGGATCACGCGGTCCCGCACCTCGTCCGGGGTGGCCTCGACGGAGCCGTAGGCGAACACCGAGGCCGACGCCACCCACACGTCGATCCGGCCGAAGCGCGCGATCGTGGCATCCACGGCTCGCCCCGGTCCGTCGGGCGTCGACAGGTCGATCGAGAGGGTGAGCACGTCGGCCCCGCGTCGACGGCACTCCTCGGCGGCCGAGGAGAGCGCGACCGCGTCGCGCGCGACGAGCACCAGGCGCACGCCGCGCCGGGCGAAGCGCAACGCGGTGGCGCGACCGATGCCGCGAGAGCCTCCCGTGATGACGATGACCTGCCCCATGCCGTCCCCTCCGCGCGGCGGCCCTCGGCGGTCGGCGCGATCGGGCTCGACGCTAGGCGCGGCTGCGCGCGTCGCGCGCGGGGGTTGACGCGACCGCCGGTAACAGCACCCCGGCGCCGCCGCAACCCCGTGGGCCATCCGCCGTCGCCGCGCCGAGGGTGTGCGGCATGTCGAGAGCACACGCGGAACCCGGGCGCACCCCCGACGGTGTGAGGGAGGTCGCCGACGGCGTGCTGATGATCACGCGCGCCCTCACCAACAGCTACCTCGTCGACACCGACGACGGTCTGGTGCTCGTCGACGCCGGCCTCCCGCGCAGCTGGCCGCTGCTGATCGCGGCCCTCGCGGGCTACCGCTCCGCCCCCGACGACCTCGTGTCGGTCCTGCTCACCCACGGCCACTTCGACCACGTGGGCACCGTCGAGCGCCTCCAGCGCGACCATCACGTGCCGGTCCACGTGCACGAGGCCGATGTGCCGCTAGTGCGGCACCCGTACCGCTACGACCGGGAGGCCTCGCGCGCTCTGTATCCCCTCCGGCATCCCGGCGGCCTGCCCGTCCTGGCGCGCATGGCGCGCGCCGGCGCCCTCTCCGTGCGGGGTGCCGAAGCCCTCGGCGACATCCGTGCCGGCGTCCCGACGCTCGGCGGTCTCGTCCCCGTCGCGACGCCCGGGCACACGTACGGTCACGTGGCGTTGCACCTGCCCGATCGCGGGGTGCTGTTCAGCGGCGACGCCCTGGTCACCCTCGACCCGTATACCGGCCGAACCGGCCCGCAGATCGTCGCCCGCGCGGCGACAGCCGACAGCGCGGTCGCGCTCGACGCGCTCGCGCAGCTCACGACCACGGGCGCCGACACCGTGCTCCCCGGACACGGCGACCCGTGGACGGATGGCGTGGACCACGCCGTCGTCCACGCGCACGCGATCGGCGTGCACTGACGCCCGCGACAGAACCAGACCCACCGATCGACGAGGAGAACACGCATGAGAGCGATGACCTACCGCGGACCGTACAAGGTGCGCGTCGAGAACAAGGCGGACCCCGGCATCGAGCACCCGAACGACGCGATCGTCCGGGTCGAGCGGGCGGCGATCTGCGGGTCGGACCTGCACCTGTACCACGGCATGATCCCCGACACGCGGATCGGTCACACGTTCGGCCACGAGTTCATCGGCCGGGTCGAGGAGGTCGGATCGTCGGTGCAGAACCTCTCGGTCGGCGACCGGGTGATGGTGCCGTTCAACATCGCGTGCGGCACGTGCTTCTTCTGCGCGCGGGGCCTGCTGAGCAACTGCCACAACGTCAACGCGAACGCCACGGCGGTGGGTGGGATCTACGGGTACTCGCACACGGCCGGCGGATACGACGGGGGTCAGGCCGAGCTCGTGCGCGTGCCGTTCGCCGACGTGGGCCCGCGGATGATCCCCGAGTGGCTGCACGACGAGGACGCGCTGCTGCTCACCGACGCGTTCTCGACGGGGTACTTCGGCGCGCAGCTCGGCGACATCGTCGAGGGCGACACCGTCGTCGTGTTCGGAGCGGGGCCGGTGGGACTGGCCGCCGCGCGTTCGTCGTGGCTCATGGGCGCCGGACGCGTGATCGTCGTCGATCAGATCGACGCGCGGTTGGAGAAGGCGCGCACGTTCGCGCTCGCCGAGACGCTCGACTACCGCGAGTACCGCGACATCGTCGTGGAGCTGAAGAAGCAGACCGACTGGCTGGGCGCCGACGTCGTCATCGACGCGGTCGGCGCGGAGGCCGACGGCCACTTCCTGCAGCACCTCACCGGCGCCAAGCTCAAGCTGCAGGCGGGGTCGCCGGTTGCGCTGAACTGGGCGATCGACTCCGTGCGCAAGGGCGGCACGGTCTCGGTGATGGGCGCCTACGGCCCCCTCTTCAGCGCCGTGAAGTTCGGCGACGCGATGAACAAGGGCCTGACCATCCATACCAACCAGGCCCCCGTGGCCCGCCAGTGGCCGCGTCTGCTCGAGCACATCCAGGCGGGTCGCATCTCACCGCGCGAGATGATCACGCACCGCATCCCGCTCGAGCACCTCGCCGAGGGGTACCACATGGTCTCCGCGAAGATCGACGGTCTCGTCAAGGCCGTCGTCCTGCCCCCGACCTCCTGAGAGGAGCACGATCATGGCCTACACCGCTGACAAGCCCACACCGCCGCCGTCCGCCGAGGAGCTGCGCGCGCGCATTCCCGGGTGGGGTGCCGATCTGGATCCCGCCGACCGCCCGTCCTTCCCGAAGGAGAAGCCGCTCGACCTCAACGCCCACTGGGTCTTCCCCGACGAGCAGCCCGAGCCCCCGGGCGGCCGCGAGCGGTCGATCGAGCACGGGCGGCTGACCCCCGTCTTCGGCACGGCACAGCCGCTGCGCGGCGTCTCGGGGGCCATCCGCCGCTACGCGTACGACCGTTTCAGCGAGGCGCGCGCCGCGCACTGGCTGCTGCTGATGGCGGGCGACCGGGTGGACGCCGGCGGAGCGCACCTGCGTTCGCTCTTCTCCCGGCATCCCGACAACCCGATCACCGAGACCGGCGTGTTCGCCGAACGTCGGTGGTCGCCGATCGGTGACCGCCTCGGCCGCGCCGACGCCCGGCACCAGTGGATCGACCCGTTCCTCGTGGCCGGACCGTGGGTGCTGGGCGTGGCGGGGGTGTTCGTCGTGACGCGGCGCCTCCTGCGTCGCCGGTGACCATGGCGGGTGGCGCGGGCGCGGCGGGCCGTCCTGCGGACTCCGCGGGCAACACGCCGGGGCCGCGGCATCCGGGATCGGCGTGTCCGGGGAGGACTCCGCGGGACGGCCCCGCTCCGGCCCGCCTCGGTCGGCCGCGCGCGCGGTAGCGTCATCGGATGACCGATGCCACGGCGACACCGCGCGCGGGGGCATCGCTCGTGCGGGCCCTGTGGGGCGCCACGCACCCCGGACCCACCCTCGTGGTCACTGTCCTCTCGCTCGCGCTCGGCATCGCCGCGGGGCTGGATCCCGGTCGGCTGGTCCTGCTCGTGGTCGCCGTCTTCGCCGGCCAGGTGTCGGTCGGGCTGTCCAACGACGCGATCGACGGCGCGCGCGACGCCGCGGTCGGCCGCACCGACAAGCCCATCGCGGGGGGAGCGGTGACGCCCGAGCGCGCGCTCGCGGTGGCGGTGGCATCCGCGGTCCTCGCCGTCATCCTCTCGGCTCCGCTGGGTGCGGGGCTGGTGGCCGCGCACGCGATCGCCCTCGCCTCGGCGTGGGCCTACAACGCCGGGCTCAAATCGACGCCGCTCTCGATCGCGCCGTTCGTGCTGAGCTTCGGGCTGTTCCCGTCTTTCGCGACCCTCTCCCTCGTCCCGCCGGCGCTCGCCGCCCCCTGGGCCTCGCTCGCCGGGGCCGCGCTCGGAGCGTCCGTGCACCTGACCAATGTCGTCCGCGACCTCGACGACGATCGCGCCACCGGGGTGCGCGGTCTTCCGCACCGTCTGGGGGCGCGCGCGTCGGTCGTCCTCGCGGCGGTCGGTGTCGTCGCCGGCGCCGTGGCCGTGTTCGGGGGGACGGATGCCACGCCCCTGGGCCTGGCGTTCTTCGTCGCCGTGGCGGCGGTCGCCGTCGCTGCCGTCGTCCTGGTGCTCGTGCGCGCTCCCGGGCGGGCGGTGTTCCGGCTGACGATGCTGGCGGCGCTCCTTCTCGCCGCGCAGCTCGTCGTCACCTGACGCCCTCCGCCGTCGGTGTCCGTCCGTGCCGCCGGGCCCGGATGGCTCAGGGAGCCGCGTCCGCCGGCCGCACGTCGCGGGCCGCTCGGTCGAGGCGCATCGCGTACGCGCGCGTGAAGAGCGCTCCGCCCGGGCCGCGAAGGAGCGCCCGCAGAGCCGAGGTCTTCACGGCGTGCAGCGCGGGACCCCGGGCCCGGCCGAGAGCGGTGTTCAGCGCCGCGAGTCGCGCCGCGTGCCGCGCCGAGGCGAGGCGGTCGCGTTCCCACCGGTCGAGTCCGTCGGGCGCGCCGGCCCGCAGCCAGGGCGCGAGCAACGGCGCGAGCGTCAGCGCGTCGAGGAGCCCGAGGTTCATGCCCTGACCGCCGATCGGGCTCACCTCGTGCGCCGCATCGCCCACGACCACCACGCGACCGCGGCGCAGGGCCGGAGCGACGGCCCGCCGGACGCGGAAGGTCGTCGCCGCGGGAATGTCGACGTCGAGCCCGGCGCGGTCGGCGACGGCGCGGCGGAGGTGGGTCGTGGCATCCCCGACCTCCCCGGTCCCGGCCCAGGCGACGAGCCGGCGCACTCCGTCGGGCAGAGGGAACGACTCGAGCACCCCCGCACCCTCCAGGTGCACCCGGGCGATGGGCCCGCCCGGCGCGGGGACGTCGGCCATCACGTAGCGATCGGGGTACTCGCGCGTGCGCACCGCGCCCGGACGGTAGACGAGCTCTCGCCCCGCCCATCCCGAGGCGACGACGACCAGCCCCGCGCGCATCTCCTCGTCCCCGCGCGGCCCGACCGCCCGCACGCGGACGGACGCCCCGTCGTCGGAGACCGTCGTGACGCGGACGCCGCGTCGCACGGGCGGCGCGAGCCGGGCGAGCACGTCGACGGTGTCGGCCTGGGGGAGTGCGGCGACGTACGGGTGCCGCGCGCGGAGGCGGTCGAAGCGGATCGCGGCGAGGAGGCGGCCGTCGGCGCGCGCCTCCCCGCGCTCGATCCGGACGGCGCGCGCGAGGATCTCATCGGTCGCCCCCGATGCCTCGAGGTGCGCCAGGGCCGGGGAGTGGATGCCGATGGCCCGGGTTCCGGCGCCGATCGCGGTCCGCGTGTCGACGACGTCGACGTCGAGTCCGCGACGGTGCAGGTCGGCGGCGAGGGCGAGGCCCACGGGCCCGGCGCCGACGACGAGGACGTCACGCATCGGCGGCGCGCCCTCTCGCCGTGGCCAGCACGCGGAAGGGAGCGGGCGTGTCGACGCGCCACGGGTCTCCGAGGGCGTCGGCCAGTTCGGGGGCGCGGTAGCTGCGCCGGATCGAGCGGAGGCCGTCCACCCGCAGGAACGTGCCCCGCGACAGGGGCGTGATCCCGGCGGCGTAGAGGGCGTAGGCGAGATGCCCGCGCGCGATGTCGGCGTGCAGCACGGCGCCGCGCGAGAGCGCGAGCGAGTCGTCGGCGAACCGCCGCAGCGCGGGGGCGTCGAGGTGGTGCAGCACGTGGTTCGACAGCACGAGGTCGAAGCGTTCTCCCGCCGCCAGCAGCTCGCCGGAACCCCGGGCGACGAAACGCACGCCCGGCCGCTCCCTCTCCTTGGCGGCCTCGAGCGCCCGGGCGTCGGGATCGGCGCCGATCCACTCGACGTCGAGGCCGTCGCGCGCGGCGAGGGCCGCGAGGCGGGCGACGACATCTCCCCCTCCGCACCCGAGGTCGAGCACGCGGGCGGGGCGGCCGAGGGCGCGGAGCTCGGGGCGCACGTGGCCACGGTAGACGCTTCCCCAGGCGGAGACGAGCCGGTTCACGAGGTCGAACCGGCGGTAGGTGGCGGCCAGTGCCCGCGGGTCGCAGTCGGGGTCGTCCATCAGCTCGGTCAGCGCCGTGTCGCGCCGCGCGAGGCCGCGCCAGGCCCCGCCCGCTTTCGTTCCGCGCATCACCCGCGGCGCAGCGTCAGGCGCGCCGCCTCCACCGTGAGCCCGGGGCCGAAGGCGAGGGCCGCGATCCGGTCTCCGTCGGCGCGGGCCGGGTCGGCGAGGAGGTCGCGCAGGATGAACAGCAGGGTCGCGCTCGACATGTTGCCGTTCGCGCGCAGCACCTCCCTCGACGGGGCCAGGGCCGCGGCATCCAGGTCGAGGGCGCTCTCGACGCGGTCGAGGATGCTGCGCCCCCCGGGGTGCACGGCCCACGCGTCGATCGCGCCGAGATCCCCGAGCATGTCGGCCGCGATACCGGAGATCTCGCGGCCGATGATGCGGGGCACCTCGGGCGTGAGCGTCATCTCGAACCCCGAGTCGCCGACGGTCCAGGCCATGTCGTGCTCGCCCTCGTCGGTGAGGTGGGTGGCGAAATCGTCGAGGTCGAGGCCGGGCGCCCCGCGCGAAGCGGAGGCCACGATCGCCGCGGCCGCGCCGTCGGCGAACACCGAGGCGGCGACGATCTGGTCGGGGTGCGACGAGGTCTGCCAGTGCAGGGAGCACAGCTCGGTGCACGCCACGAGCACCACGGCGGCGGGGTCTGCGGAGACGATCCGGGTCGCCAGGCGCAGGGCGGGGAGGGCGGCCGCGCAGCCGATGAACCCGAGGTGGTACCGCTCCGTCGAGGGGGACAGCCCGAGGTCGCGCACGAGGTGGTAGTCGGGTCCCGGGGCGAACATCCCCGTGCACGACACGGTGACGACGTGGGTCACGTCGTCGGCGGTCAGCCCCGATCCGGCGATCGCGGCGCGCGACGCCCCGGCGAACAGGGGTGGCGCGGCGCGGCGGTACTCGTCGTTGCGGGCCCCCGTCGGCGGCATGAGGAGCGTGTCGCCCTCGCGCACGTCGAGGCTCGCGCCCGCCTCTCCGGCGAGCTGGGGGAGCACGACGTGGCGGGTGTCGATGGCCGCGGCGCCGAAGGCCGCGCCGACCAGGCGCTGCGCCTTGCGATCGAAGCCGGGCTGTGCGGCGATGAGATCGCGCAGGGTGGACTGGTCGACTCGCGTATCGGGCAGGGCCGTGCCGATCGAGAGGATGCGCGCGGTCATGCCCCACTGTAGGCACCGCCGGCGCGGCGGACGCCGGGGATGGTGCGGATGTCACGGGCCGTCTATGGTGCGGCGCTCCCGGCGCGTGCCCCGTTCTCCGGGCGTCCGGAATGCGCGCTCGGCCCTGTCAACCCGGTCGGCGCTCGCTCGATCCCCGCCGTACGGTGGCGCCTCCCCCGGAAAGGACACCGCCATGACCGACCCCCGCCACGACGACCCGAACAGGGTGATGAACCAGAGGGCCGTGCAGAATCCGAGCCGCCGCGCGTGGCTCCTGGCATCCGGGGTTCTCGCCCTCGTCGCGATCGTGCTGTTCGCGTTCTCGATCCCGATCGTCGCGGCGTGGGCGTGGATCGGCATCGCCTTCCAGGTCGCGATCTTCGCCGCGCTGTTGGTGAACGGCTTCACGGGGCGCCGCGGCTCGTACCAGGGGTATCTGTTCGCCGTGCTCCTGTGCGTGCAGGCGGCGGTCGCGCTGCTGGTGATCGTGGTGATCGCGATCGCGGCCTGGATGCCGCCGGCCTGAGCCGGGGACGTCCTGCTGCTGCTCGGGCTGTGACATATCTGCCTCCTGGGGGTCGGGGTCTCCCACCCCACCCGGCGCACCCCAATCGCGCACCCGGGTTGACAGCCCGCTAGGCCGCGAGGGCCTCCCTCATCAGCAGGCCCGAGATCGCGCCGCGATAGTCGTCGACCATCCGCCGACGGTCGAGGCGAGCGCGGGCACGGAGCGCCGCCGCGCGCCGCTCGAGCCGACTGCCGAGAGCCTGCTCCCACGCCGAGGCGATCTCGGCCGCATCGCGCGCGGTCACCAGACCGAAACCCCGGACGACGCGAGCGGCATCACCGACGTCGGTGGTCACGGGAATGGCTCCGGATGCCGCGCCCTCGGCCAGACACAGGGGAGAGGCCTCCCCGAAGGCGCTGGTGAGGGCGACCACGTCGGCGATGCGGTAGAGCTGCGGCATGTCTTCGCGCAGGCCGAGCGCGTGCAGGGCGATCCGGCCGGCGCCCTCGTCGATGCCGCTGTCGGCGACGAGGGCGGCGAACCCCGCGTTCTCGCGCGTCATGCCGGAGCCGCACATCACATAGTGCGTGCCGGGTGAGCGCCGCGCGTGCCGGGCGACGGCCGCGAGGAAGAGGCCCGGATCCTTCATGGCGTCGAACCGTGCGGCCAGCAGCACCACGGCAGCGGATTCCGGGATGCCGAGACCCGCGCGGATCCGCCGCCGCTCGAGCCGCGTGCCGGGGCGGAACCGGCGCGTGTCGATGCCGTTGTCGATGATCCAGGCCTCGGCCGCCGCGACCCCGGCCCGCGCGTAGGCGTCGGACGTCGAGGCGGCGCACGAGATCGTCGCCGACACCGCCCCCGTGGCCGCGGCATCCGTGAGCCAGCCCAGGGCGGCGCCGGAGTGCGTCGGGTCGGAGCGGTGCAGGCAGGCTGCCGTCGGGCGGTTCGGCAGCAGCCCCGCCCGGTGAAGGGCGAGCACGAGGCTGAGGGGCTGTTCCTTGAGCGAGAGAACGACGTCGGCCTCGTCGAAGAGGGCGGCCGCTCGGTCCAGCTCCGCGGCGGTGAACGCCTCCGGCCCGATCGGCTGTGGCCCGGCGATGCGGTCGAACGCGGTGATACCGACATCGGCGGCGCGCAAGCGGCGATAGCGCGTGTCGTCGTGAGCGAACTGCACGGACGCGTCGCGGCGGGCCGCCGAGGTCAGCGACAGCACGTGGTGCTCCTGGTCGCCGTCGGCGGCCAGTCCCGCGACGACGTCGGAGTGCAGGATCCGCGCTCCGCCCGCGAAGAATCCTTCGTACAAGGACAGCACACGCAGCGGTCGAGTCATCGAGATCGCCTTCCGGGGGAGGGGCGCCGTGTCGGCTGACGCGGTTGTCCCATGCTGGGGCGTCGACCCCGAGCGGCGGGTTACGCCGCGGAGACCATCGTGTGAACGGCCGAACACGAACCGGCACCGCGCCGACCGGCACCGCACCGACCGGCACCGCACCGACGCGTCGGCTCCCGAGGGAACCGACGCGTCGTGGGGGTGCCGGGCAGGCCGTGGGGTGGAACGAGCCCGGTGTTCCACCCCACGGCGTCAGGCGGGGGCCGCGGATCACGCCTCGCGGACGGCCTCCCCGGCATCCTGTGCGCGGTCGCGGACGGTCGACGCCGCCTCGGCGGAATCGTCCTTGACGTGCTGCACGGCCTCGGTTGCCCGGTCCTTCACCGCGGCGGCGGCGTCGGCGGCGGGCTCTCTCAGGTCGGCAGCGATGTCGTGCGCCACGCTCTTGGCCTCCTCGAGGAGCGGCTCGGCCTTGTCCTTGGCCTTCGCCGCCGCGTCGCGCTCGCCGCGCGTCGGCGGAATGAGCGACGCGACGACCAGCCCGACGCCGAAAGCCACCAGGCCCACCGCCAGCGGCGACCCCTTGGCCTTATGGCCGGCGCTGTGGGCGGTGTCCGCCGCGCCGTGGGCGAGATCACCGACCGCGGAGGTCGCGTCGTCGGCCACGCCCATGAGGCGGTCGCGAACGCCCCCGATCGCGTGGCGGACCTTGCTCTTCTGCCGATCGACGATCTTCGACGGCGTCACTTTGTCGGCGAGCGCGTCCACGTCCGAGCCCAGCTCGGCACGGGTGCGCTCGATGTCGGCGCGGATGGCTTCCGGTGAATCGGTCATCGGTTCTCCTCGTTCCTGGTGAATGCTTCCGGGATCTCCTGCAGGGTGGCGGCGGTCTGCGGAACCCCCTGCACGTTCTTCAGTTGAGTGCGGCCGATCGCGAAGAGGATCGCCGCGATGATGGCCCACAGCACGGCGACGACGACCGCCGACCAGGCCGCGCCGATCAGGAGGGCGAGCGCCGACCACAGGGCGATCGAAAGGAACAGCACGACCATTCCGGCCGCGTAGCCCGCCCCGCCGAGGAGTCCCGCGCCCTTCGCCGACTTCGAGGCCGAGTCCTTCACCTCTGCTTTCGCCAGGGCGAGTTCCTGGCGCATGAGAGTCGACATGTCGCGCGTGACCTCGCCGACGAGCTCGCCGAGCGACGAGGTGGCGGCCCGGCGCTCCGAGGGCGTCGCGTCGCTCATCCCTCCCTCCGTGTGTCCGCGCCACCGAGACGCGCGGCCGACTCGCTGTACAGGGGCGGATCGCCGCCGTCGACGCCCGCCACGAGGCCGGTGTCGTCGGGGGTGTCGGGCAGGGGGACGACGGCAGTGCTCGGGGCGGTGTCGTCGTCACCGACGAACCGGGGTCCGGGCGCGGGCGCGCTCCCGCTCGTTCCCGGGGTGCTCGCGGCGCCCGCGGCCAGTGCGCGGCTGAGGCGACCGACGACCACGCCGGCGATCGCGGCCACCGCGATGAACGTCCCGGGGCGACGCCGGGCGAAACTCGTGACGTCCTGCAGCAGTTGCTGCGGGTCGCGGTCACCGAGCCAGTTCCCGACGGTCGAGACGTGGGATGCCGCGCGACGCACGATCTCTCCGGCCATCCCGCCGCTGTCGTCGGCGTCCGCCATGCGCGACAGGTCGTCGCCCACGGTGCTGAGTCCCGCCGCCACGCGTTGCTGCTGACCGGCCGCCTGCTCCGACAGCTCGGTGCGCGACTGCGACAGCAGGTCGCCGAACCGGTCCTTGGCGACGCCGGCGACGGCCGCCGCTTCGTGGGCGCTCGTCTCGGCGACGCTCTGCGCGGCCTCTCGTGCGGTGGCTGTCACATCGGATGCCTCGTGTGCGGCGGCATCCATCTTTCCGGGGGCGTTCTGCTCCCCGCCGTCCGACGCGGTGAACTGCGACATGTCCGCTCCTTCCGTTGTCCTGAGGGGACTCCCGGTATAGGCGCGGTTCGGCGGCGTCACCGCGGGCCTTGTGCGGCGTCGGTGGTCGTGCAACGCGCGCAGCGGCCACCGGACGTCCCGAATCGGCCGTGCGGGATGCCGGCGACGTCACGCCGATGACACGGCCGTGGCGCGGCGACGACACGGCGGTGGCGCGACATGACACGGCGACATGTCGGCCGTCAAGGAAGCCGACGGATGCGGGTCGGGGTGGGTACGATCTATGGTCGTGTCGTCGTCTGCCGTGTCACCGACCGGTCCCGCCTCAGGGACCGCTATGGGACGCGCGCTCCTGGCCTACAGCGAGGCGCGCCGCACGGCGGTGGCCGAGGCCCGGCGGGAGCTGGCGTTGAACGATATCGACGCGCGTGCCCTGTTCTTCGTCGTCCGCAACCCGGGGGCCCGCCCCTCGGACGTGCGCGATCACCTGGGAATCACCTCGGCCGGCGTCACCACCCTGATCGACCGCCTCGTGCAGCGCGGGGCGGTGCGTCGCGACCTCGACACGAAGGACCGGCGCGTGAACCACATCACCGCCACCGTCGACCTCGACGCTCACCCGTGGGCGCTGCTCAGCGCGTTCGACCGCGCCGTAGACGACGCGGTCGAACGACTCGACCCCGACGAGCGTCAGCGCGTGGCGGAGATCATCGACGGCATCGTGGCCGCCGTGACCGGACCGAAGGCGTAATCCGCGCCCGATCCGGGATCCGCGGTCCTACTCGGCCAGGAACGCTTCGGAGCGCGCCTGCAGGAACGAGCACAGCGCGGCGAGCATCGCGAGTTCTCCCGAGAGCGCCAGCACCCGTCCCGCCGGCAGAGGAGCGGCGTTCTCCCGGGGCTCGAACGTGACCGCCCAGTCGGTCGACCCCGGCGCGGCTCCGGGCGCGACGAAGAAGGTCGTCGACACACTGCGCAGCTGCGCCGCGATGAGACCCCGGTCGCCGGCATCCTCGAGGTCCTGGGGGATCACGCGCAGGATGTCGGCGTCGTCGTATCCGAGACCACGGAAGTCGTCGACCCACGCCTCCAGGGTGGCCATGGTGCGGAAGGTCATGCGGCGTCCCGTCGGTCGTGGCTCACCGGACGGAGCCTCCCCAATTATGCGGGTCCTCGGCCCGGGTGCGGACGCTCGCACGGCGGCGGCGCCGCCGCAGGGTCGTGCGCAGCGATACGGTGGACGTGTCCCCCCCCGGCATCCTCGCTCCTGCATCCTCCTTCGCATGCGATGAGAGCGGTTCCACGCATATCTCGCGACGAAGCGCAACGGTGTTGCCGCACGTTTTCGGACGATTTAGGAAAGGCTCGTGGAGCATACGAACATCGAGACCCGGGATGCCGCGATTGTGGAAGAGATGTGGCGGACGGTGGTTCCGGGTGCGCGCATCTCCCGAGCCGAGGCCATCCAGCCCGCTCTGAACTGGCACGCCGTCTCCGACCCCGGTTTCGGCTTCTGTGACTACACGATCGGCTCGACGATGCAGGTCGAGTCCGACCCGCTGGACCAGGTCGTCGTCGGGCGGATCGCCGGCCCCCGGGTCGTCGGAACGTATCGCCGGGAGCGGATCGACACCGCGGTACCCTTCCTGGTCGTCGACCGCCCCCTGGAGGTGGCCTTCACCGGGCGCATCGCCGGGACCGCCGTGTCGTTCTCCCGGACGGAATTCGACGAGGCCGCGCGCCGGCTGTCGGGCGACGACGGTCTGCGGGTCCGGGCGACCGGCCACGCCCCCGTCAACGAGCAGCGACTGCGCTACTGGTCGCGCACGTGGGAGTACACCCGTGACATCCTCCTGCGTTCCCCCGAGCGCAGCTCGCTCATCGAACAGCAGGCCCGTACGCTCATGCTCGAGGCGTCGCTGCTGACCTTCCCCACGACGTTCACCGACGCGCTCGCCGCGGGTCGTCCCGCTCGTCCGCTCCCGGCTCCCGTGCGGCGGGCGAAGGCGTTCATCGAGGCGCACGCGGCCGAGTCGGTCGTCCTCGCCGACATCGCGCAGGCGGCGCGGCTCTCGCCGCGCGGGCTGCAGTACGCGTTCCGCGCCTCCACCGGACGTACGCCCATGCAATACCTGCGACGTGTGCGCCTGGACGCGGCGCGCGCCGACCTGCGCAGCGCCGACCCCTCCGTCGACACGGTCGCGGCCATCGCCGCGCGGTGGGGGTTCTCGAACCTCGGGCGCTTTGCCGCGATGTATCGCGGAGAGTTCGGCGAGACGCCGTCGACGACGCTGCGCGGCTGAGGCGTCACGACACCGGCGACGGCGTCGGCGGGTCGTGGCGGCGGCGGGCAGGGGCCGCGGCGTGGAGGGCCCGCGGCGTGGAGGGGCCGCGGTGTGGAGGGGCCGCGACGTGGAGGGGCCGCGGTGTGGAGGGGCCGCGACGGTTGTGGCGGCGACGGGCGTGTGGCGGCGACGGGGAGGGGCTGCCGCCGGGCGTGGCCGCGACGGGTTGTGGCGGGGACGGGGAGGGGCCGCCGCCGTGGTGACGGGAGGAGATTCGGCCAGCGGAGGATGAGCTGGGCTGTGGCGTCCTCCCTTCCCTGGATCTCCTCCGCTCGGCGCCGCTCGGCGCTGCTCGGCGCTGCTCGGCGCTGCGTGGGAGAGGGGGTGCGGCTGCTCGGGGGCCCGCCGCCGTGGCGAGGGGGTGCGGCTGCTCGGGGGCCCGCCGCCGTGCTGAGGGGGTGCGGCCGTTCACCGGTGGCTCGCGCTGGTATTGAGGGGAGGAGATTCGGCCAGCGGAGGATGACTGGGGCTCTGGCGTCCTCCCTTCCCTGGATCTCCTCCGCTCAGCGTGGCCGACCCGCCGCGTAGGCCCGCCGCGTAGACCCGCCGCGTAGACCCGCCGCGTAGGCCCGCCGCGCGGCCGTCCCCGCGCGCCCGCGTCAGTGCCCCGCGCCGAGTCCGCCCGTGAGTCGCCCGTGGAAGCGGGCCGCGGTCTCGTTCATGCCCTCGAGTTCCACGGTGGTGCCGCGGTGGGCGTACTTGGTCTGCACGGCATCCAGCGCCGCGACCGTCGAGGCGTCCCACACGTGCGAGCGCGACAGGTCGATCACGACGCGCGCCGGGTCGCGGTCGTACGCGAACTTCGTGGTGAGGTCGTTGCTCGAGGCGAAGAACAGCTCGCCCTCGACCGTGTAGCGTGCCGTCTCGCCGTCGACGGTGCGGGTGACGCTCGTCAGCGACGCGACGCGGCGCGCGAACAGCACGGCGGCGGCGACCACTCCGACGCCCACGCCGATGGCGAGATTGTGCGTCCACACGGTGACCGCGACCGTCAGCACCATCACGATGGTCTCGCTGACCGGCATCCGGCGAAGGGTGGAGGGGCGGATGCTGTGCCAGTCGAAGGTCGCGATCGACACGACGATCATCACCGCCACGAGCACGGCCATCGGGATGATGGCCACGACGTCGCCGAACACGAGCACGAGGATGAGGAGGAACACGCCCGCGAGGAACGTCGAGATGCGGGTGCGGGCCCCCGAGGCCTTCACGTTGATCATCGTCTGCCCGATCATCGCGCAGCCGCCCATGCCGCCGAACAGGCCCGACAGCACGTTCGCGGCGCCCTGGCCGAGCGACTCGCGCGTCTTGGACGACGGGGTGTCGGTGATGTCGTCGACGAGCGCGGCGGTCATGAGCGACTCGAGCAGCCCCACGATCGCCATCGCCACCGCGAACGGGAAGATGATCCTCAGCGTGTCGAGGGTCAACGGCACGTTCGGCAGCAGCAGCGCGGGCAGGCTCTCGGGCAGCGCGCCCTGGTCGCCGACGGTGGGTACCGAGATGCCGAAGACGACGGCGGCGCCGGTCAGCAGCACGATCGCCACGAGCGGCGCGGGCACGGCTTTCGTCACCCGCGGCAGCAGGTACATGATCGCGAGGCCCGCCGCGGCGATCGGGTAGACCGCCCACGGCACGCCGATCAGCTGCGGCACCTGCGCCGTGAAGATGAGGATCGCCAGCGCGTTCACGAACCCCACCATGACGCTGCGCGGGATGTACCGCATGAGCTTGGCGACGCCCAGGAGCCCGAGGACCACCTGCAGGATGCCGCCGAGGATCACCGTCGCGAGGAGGTAGTCCACGCCGTGCTCGCGGGCGACGGGGGCGATGACGAGGGCGATCGCCCCGGTCGCGGCCGAGATCATCGCGGGTCGCCCCCCGAGGAAGGCGATCGCGACCGCCATGACGAACGACGAGAACAGCCCGAGACGCGGGTCGACGCCCGCGATGATCGAGAACGCGATGGCCTCGGGGATGAGGGCGATGGCCACGACGAGCCCGGCGAGCACCTCGCGGGTGAGCAGGCGAGGCGAGCGAAGGGCGTGCACCACGCTCGGTTGGGGGCGCGCGACGACGAGGGTCATGGGGTGATCTCCGGGGAGGACGGAACCCGCGCACACGCGGGGAAGAATAGAGGGGTCGCGATCGCGACGACTCAAGACTCTACCGTAACGAGAGGGTTGCGGGACGGGGGATGCCATGACCGACGCGCGACCGATGCAGATCGGCGAGCTCGCGGAGCGGACGGGGATGTCGATCCGCACCCTCCGCCACTACGACGAGATCGGCCTCCTCCGCCCCTCCGCGCGCACCGACGGCGGCTTCCGGCTCTACACCGCCGACGATGAGTCGCGCCTCCTGCTGATCCGGAGGATGAAGCCCCTCGGGTACTCGCTCGAGCAGATGGGGGAGTTGCTCGCCGTCGTCGACGGACTCGACGCCGACCCCTCCGACGCCGCGCTGGCCGCGCGCCTCGCCGACATCCGCGAGGAGGCCGCGCTCCGCCGCGACGACCTGCGGCGCAAGCTCGCCGCCGCCGACGAGTTCGTCGCACAGCTGGCGGCGCGATGACCGACCACGACCTCGTGCTCGAGGGCCACGGCATCCGGCTCACCCCCGTACATCCCCACGACGCACCCGCCGCATGGGCGCTGACGGATGCCGTGATGTGGGCCGGGATGACCACCCCGTGGCCGGCGACGGTCGAGGCCTACGCCGCACATGTCGAGCAGCAGCGCGAGGCTCCCGGCGTCTACGCGTTCACGGTTCGGGATGCCGAGACGTCGGCCGTCCGCGGATCGACGACCTTCTACGACCACGTGCCCGCCCAGGGGCGGGTCGAGATCGGAACGACCTGGTACGGTCGCGCGTTCCAGGGCGGGCACACGAACCCCGCAACGAAGCTGCTGCTGCTCGGGCACGCGTTCGACACATGGGGCGTGAACCGCGTCGCGCTGCGCTGCGACGCGCGGAACTCCCGCAGCGCGCGGGCGATCGAGCGGCTCGGTGCGACGCCGGAGGGGCGTCTGCGCCGACACCGGATCGCCGCCGACGGCTCGATCGGCGACACCCTGTACTTCTCGATCCTCCGCGACGAGTGGCCCGCCGTCCGCGCGGGCCTCCAGGGGCGCCTGCGCGCCTGACCGCGCCGCGCGCCGCGCGCCGCGCCCCCAGCCCCCGCCCGTGCCCCCGCGCCCGCTCGCGCCCGCCCCCGCCCCCGCGCCCGCGCCCGGCGACAGGGGGAGTCCGGCGCCGTGTAAGATCGTCCCTTGGAAGTGTGTCCGAGCGGCCTAAGGAGCATGGCTGGAATCCATGTAGGCGGGGTAACTCGCCTCGCAGGTTCAAATCCTGTCACTTCCGCTCTCGAAGGGCTCCCGCATCGCGCGGGGGCCCTTCTTCGTGCGGGCGTTCCGCTACGCGCCGACCCGCTCGCGCTCCTCGGCGGCGGTCGTGCCGGGGCGCACGACGAGCGAGCGCGGCAGGACCCGCGACACGGTGCGACGCCACCGCGACGAGCCGGCGCGCAGCGTGGCGCCGACCCGCATGGAGGCGTCGGCGAGCATGGGCCCCATCGCCGCGTCCACCGCGTTCTCCGCGTAGCTGACGCTCTCGATCGCACCGCGCAGCAGGTCGATGTCGTCCGGGTCGACGCCGTGTTCCGCCACGAGACGTGCGGCGAACCGACGCGGCGACTCCCCGGCCGGCACAGGGATGCCGAGATCCACCGCGTCTTCCTGCACCAGGGCCCACGCGGCCACCGGATCACCCGCGCGGGCCGCGGTCCGGCGCGAGCGACGGCGCACGGCGCGCAGCACCGCGGGCGCCGCGACGAGCAGGGCGAGAAGAACGACCCCGGCACCGACGAGGATTCCGGGCCCCGTCGCGCGCGTCGTGGTCGCGGTGCCCGAGCCCTGAACGCCCGGCCCGTCCTGGTCTCCGAGGGAGGGTGCCGTGGTGGGCTGCGAACCCGGCGCGGCGCTCTGCTGCTGCTGCGGGGCGTTCGGCGTCGTCGTGGTCCCCCCGGTGGTGCCGGGGGAGAAGCTGGTGGGGACGCCGAGGCTGTTCGTGGGCTCGAAGGGAACCCAGCCGATGCCCTCGAAGTACACCTCCGGCCAGGCGTGCAGCTGGCTCGACGTGACGGTGAACGTGGTCGGTCCCTGTCCGGCGCTTCCCGACATCGTGCCCGGCAGGTAGCCGACGACGATGCGCGAGGGCATGTCGAGCGTGCGGGCCATCACGGCGAAAGCGGAGGCGAAATGCACGCAGTAGCCCTCGCGTGCCTGCAGGAAGTCGGCGACGGCGTCGAGCCCGGCCCCGTCGAACCCCGCCTCGACCGGGGCGTCGAGGGAGTACCCGAACTCGCTGCTGCGGAACCAGGTCTGCAGATCGACCAGCGCGTCGTAGGCGGACGAGGCGCCGGCCGTGACCTCGCGTGCCGTGTCGCCGATGATCGCCGGGACGTCCGCCGGGAGCGCGCGCACGTCGTCGCCGAGCTCCGACCCGCCGACCGGGCGCGACCGGATCTGCTCGAGGGTGGGACGCGGCGACAGCGTCTGCACGGAGTACTCCTGATCCCGCGACGACCCCGATCGCGACACGATCGTGCGGTTCTGCGGCATCCCGAGCCAGTCGCCCTGCAGACCCGTGACGGTCGTCGCGGGGGAGGGGACGGGCAGCCACGGGCTGTCGAGTTCGCCGACCGAGATGTCGGTCGTCCAGTCGGAGACGGCGATGTCGGCGTCCACCGGGGGACCGGCGAAGACCGGTCCGTCGGCCGGGAGGTTCACGGTGTCGTCGCGGTCGGGTTCCCAGACCGCGCCGTCGAAGCGCGAGAGCGTCACGGCGCGCAGGTAGGGGGCAGTGGGGGCGGTCGTGGTGTAGGTGAGCACGTCGATGTCGCGCGGCTGGCGGAGGTCGTTGCCCAGCTCGAGGTTGGGGTTGATCGTCGTGCCGTAGCCCCCGGTGCCGCCGGAGGCGAACCGCAGCGCGGGCTGGGGCAGGAGCGGGGTCGCCACGACCGCGACGACGACCGCGATCGCGGCGATGCCGAGCGCGGTGGCGGACGCCCCGCGCTCGCGCAGGCGCGGGCCGGCGTGCCGGGAACGGGTGTCCAGCCGCAGCAGGAACAACAGCGTCGCGGCGAGCAGGACGAACGCGGGCACGTCGACGTCGGAGGGGATCGCGATCGTGGGGATCAGCGAGACCGCGACCAGTCCCACCCCCGCGAGCAGCGGCATCCGGGCCGTGAGGACGACATGATCGAGGACGATGGCCAACCCGCCGACGGCGGCGACGAGGACGAAGGTCAGACCGACGCCGGGGGCGACCGGGGCGACACCTGTCCGGATGTCTTCGGATGCCGCGGAGATCAGGCCCGGAACCGTGTTCAGCGTCGCCGGGGTGGGGATGAGGCCGAGCAGCGCCGTCGATCGACCGAACATCGCCGTCAGCGCGAGGATCCAGACGCCGACCTCGAGCACCGTCGCCACCAGGGCGGGCAGCGCGAGAAGTCGGGCGATCAGGCCCGCGGCCAGCACCGCGATCGTGAGGACCCCGGCCATCACGGTCCACGGCCCGGGCTGCATGACCGAGAACACCGGGAGCAGGGCGGCGGCGATCGCCACGAGCACGCCGAGCGACATCAGGGTCGCATCGCGACGACGGCGGGGCGTGCGCAGCACGCTCACGTCAGCGGCCGACACCGACGAGTCCCCTCTCGGTCGCGTCGGCCCACGCCGCCGCGATGCTTCCGCCCGGTCGCAGGCTCGCGGCCCGCCACCCCGCCGCGCGGACGGCGTGGAGGTCGGCCCGTTCGGAGACCATGAGGAGGATCGGCAGGCCCGAGCGCTGCGCGAAGGCTCCCGGGGCGAGGGGTGCTCCCTGCGCCGGATCGCCGGTGATGACGACCACGGGGCCCAGCATGACGGCCGCCGCCGCCGGCACCACGCGGTCGGAGGGCCCGTCGACGCGCGCCGCCATCGACGCGAAGGACGCCGCCAGCGCGCGCGCCTCGCCGTCTTCGCCGCCGGCGACCGGATCGGCGAGCAGCTCACCGTCGCTGTCGACGACGTCGACGGTGAACCCCTCGTGCACGAGACGCGCGACCGCGGACACGCACGCCGAGACGGCGGTCTCGAACCCGGCGTCGCCGCCCGAGAGGAGGCCGGCCGCCGGCGCCCATCGGGAGAGAGCGCGATCGAGGACGACCAGGGCCGCGGGGCTGGACTCCTGCTCCTCCTGGCGCACCATGAGGGTGTCGCGATGCGCCGTGGCGCGCCAGTGGATGCGGCGCATCGAGTCGCCCGGGGCGTAGGGCCGGGCGACGAGGTTGTCGACGCCCTGTCCGAGCTGCAGCGCCGACGACTGCCGCGTTCCGCCCGCCTCGCCGCCGGTCGGGGGCAGGGGGGCGAGGTCGACGATCGCCGGGGCGACCGTGATCGGCGTGGGGTGTCCCAGCGCGAAGCGTCGCCGGATGAGTCCGAAGGGGTCGGTCGTCACCACCTCGAGCGGTCCGAGCGCGTGCACGCCCCGCTCGTGAGCGACGATCTCGTAGCTCAGGCGCACCGGAACGGTGTCGCGCCCGAGCGACGACGTCGTCGCGGGGAACGGCCCGCTCGCCCTCCCACTGAGTCCGGCGGGGAGGGTGTCGGCCCAGTGCCCGGGGGCCGTGGGCAGGGCCGTCTGCAGCCCCACACGGACCACCACCTCCGCGCTCGCTCCCACCTCCGTGACATCGGGGCTGACCGTGCGCGTGACGCGGTCGGTGCGCCGGGCGATCACCAGGGTCGCGGCCGCGGCCGCCAACAGCGCGGTCATCAGCACGCCGAAGTACATCAGCTCCGGGATGCCGGCGCGCTGCGCGATCACGAGAGCGGCCACCGCGAGCACCGCCGCACCGCTGCCCCGGAGCGTCAGCGGCCACCAGCGCCTCATCGGGCGCTCACGGCCGCGCGGCGAGGGGGACGCGCACGCTCGACGCGATCCGCTCGAGCGCCTCGGACACCACGACCGCCCCCGCCCGCCCGCCCGCGGCCGAGCGGTTGGCGATGAGGCGGTGCGCGAACACCGGGATCAGCAGGGACGTGAGGTCGTCGGGGATGACGTAGGCCCGACCGTCGAGAGCCGCGCGGACCTTTGCCGCGCGGACCAGCTGCAGGGTCGCCCGCGGGCTCGCGCCCAGGCGGATGTCGGGGTGACTGCGGGTCGCCTGGGCGAGGGCGACGACGTACTCCTCCAGGGCCGGGGCGACGTGCACGCCGCGCGCCCAGGCGATCATGGCCGTCACCTGACGCCCCGTGACGACCGGGACGAGCGCGTCGAGGGGGTTCACGACGTCGCGTTGGCGCAGCATCAGGGCCTCGGCGGCCGGATCGGGGTAGCCCATCGAGATGCGCAGCAGGAAACGGTCGCGCTGCGCCTCGGGCAGGGCGTACGTCCCCTCCATCTCGAGGGGGTTCTGGGTCGCGACGACCAGGAACGGGGACGGGAGCACGTGCGTGCGCCCGTCGATCGTGACCTGTCGCTCCTCCATCGCCTCGAGCAGCGACGACTGCGTCTTGGGCGACGAGCGGTTGATCTCGTCGGCGATGACGATGTTGGCGAACACCGCGCCCGGGGTGAACTCGAATTGCCGCGGGACCGGGTTGAAGACCGAGACGCCCGTGATGTCGCCGGGCAGGAGGTCGGGGGTGAACTGGATGCGGCGGACGTCGGCGTCGACCGTGGCGGCGAGGGCCCGCGCGAGCATCGTCTTGCCCACACCGGGTACGTCCTCGATGAGCAGATGGCCCTCGGCGAGCAGTGCGATGAGCGCACTCTGCACGGCCTCCGGCTTGCCGTCGATGACGCGGGAGATGGAGGCGGTGATCTCGTCGGTCAGCCGGGCGAACGACGCGGCCGTGAGCGGCTCGTCGCCTCCCGGGCGGGCGGGGGAGGTGTCGGCGCGGCGGAGCCGTGATGCCGCCTCGGGCGTGACCGTCTCGTCCATGGCATCCCTTGTGTCGCTGGGTGGAGGCTCATCGTCGCCGCCGTGACCTGATCGTAACCTGCACGGCGCGGCCCGGGGCCGGCGGGGCGCGGCTGCACAGGCGTCACTCGGCGGATGCACGGCCCCCTAGGATCGGGGAGCGTTGGTCCACCCGAGGAGCGCGCATGTCCGATGCCACCCCGTCTCTGCCCCCCTACACCCACGTTCTCGCCGTCGACATCGGCGGGACGAAGGTCGACGCGGCGGTCGTGTCGATCGCCGGTGAGGTGGTGCGCGAGAGCGTGACCCGCCGCCCGACCGGTCGCGAGAACGACCGCGAGACGGTCTCGCGTCACATCCGCGAGGCTGCCGAGGGGGCGCTCGCCGCGGTTCCGGGGCTCGCGGTCGGCGCGACGGGGGTCGGCAGCGCGGGACCGGTCGATCTGCCCTCGCGGTCGGTGTCGCCGTTGAACCTGCCGCTGGCAGCCGGTCTGTCGATCGACGGGGTGCTCGGCGGCCTCGTCGACGGGCCGCTCCACCTCGCCCTCGACGGCACGTGCATCGCCCTGGCCGAGCACTGGCGCGGGGCGCTGCGGGGCTGCCGCAACGCCCTCGCGATCGTCGTCTCCACGGGAGTCGGCGGGGGCTTCGTCCTCGACGGGCATCCGATGGGCGGCGCGAGCGGGAACGCCGGTCACCTCGGGCAGACGTTCGTCCGCACCATCCACGACGGCGAGGTCGCGGCATCCACCCTCGAAGCCGTGGCCGCGGGACCGGGCACGGTCGCCTGGGCGCGCACGCAGGGCTGGGAGGGCGAGACCGGTCTCGACCTGGCGGCGTCGTACCGCGCGGGCGACGACGTCGCTCGCGCCGCGGTGCGGCGGTCGGCGACGGCCGTGGGGCAGGCCATCGCCGCGGCCGCCACCCTGTGCGACCTGGAGGCGGTGGCGATCGCGGGCGGGTTCTCGCAGGTGGCCGACGACTACGTCGAGCAGGTGCGGGAAGCGGCGCGGGCGGCGTCGTTGCACGCGTACGCCCGTCGGTGCCGGATCACCGGCTCGGGGCTCGACGGGGACGGGCCGCTGCTGGGTGCGGCGGCTCTGGCGCTGCACGCCTGAACCGTCTCGGACCGAGGGTCGGGTGCCCGTTCGCGGTGGATCGGGCGAGCGACCCCGCGGGCGTACGCTGAGGGGGTCCGCGCCGCGGACGGATGAGCGAGGGCAGGGTGCGATGCGTACGGGGTCGAACCTGCCGGCGGTCGGCGAGTACAACCAGACCCTGGTGCTCGATCTCATCCGCCGCGCCCCCGACGGGTTGAGCCGGGTCGAGCTCTCGGCCCGCACGGGGCTGAGCGCGCAGACCCTCAGCAACGTCACACGGCGACTGGCCGACGAGGGCCTCATCGTCGAGGCGGGCAAGGTCATCTCCGGGCCGGGCAAACCGCGCACGCTGCTCAAGCTCGAACCGCGCTCGCGTTTCGCGGTCGGTGTGCACCTCGACCCGGTCGTCGACACGATCGTCGTGGCCGACATGGCGGGTGTCGTCGTGGCCCACGGCGAGATCCCGCGCCGGAGCGACGCGTCGCCCGCCCAGCTCATCGCCGACGTGGCCGCGGCCGTCGACCGCATCGTCCGGGAGGCTGGGATCGCGCCCGAACGGGTGCTCGGGGTGGGGGTGGCGGCGCCCGGTCCGTTCGACGCCCAGGGCGGACGCCTGCTCGACCCGCCTCTGCTGCCGGCCTGGCACAACGTCCACGTCCGTGAAGACCTCGGCGCCGCGACGGGCCTTCCGGTCATCGTCGAGAAAGACGTCACCGCCGCGATGATCGGCGAGATGTGGTTCGACCGCTCCGACGCCCTGAGCGACGCGATGTTCCTGTACTACGGTGCCGGTGTGGGTCTCGGGGTGGCGATCGCCGGGTCACCGGTACGCGGCCGCACCGGCAACGCCGGGGGCATCGCGCACGTCGTCGTCGATCCCGACGGCCCGGCGTGCGGGTGCGGCTCGCGCGGCTGCCTCGGGGTGTCGATCGAGCCGCCCGTGCTGCTCGTCGAGGCGGGGTACGCGCCGACCACGACGGGCGACTCCCGCCCCGACCTCGACCGGTTCGTCCGGGATGCCAAGGACGAGCACTCGCGTGCCGCCGAGGTGCTGCGGCGGGCGGGGGAGCGCATCGCCCGGGCCCTCGTGGTGACGAACAACCTCCTCGACGTCGACGAGGTCGTGCTCGGGGGACCGGTGTGGGAACGCTTCGCCGAGGTGCTGGGCGAGATCGTCGTGTCGCGGGTCGCGAGCGATCCCGCGTCGACGGCCACCCGCGCGATCACGGTGCGGCGCTCGCGCGTCGGCACCGACGTGGCGGCCGTCGGCGCCGCCTGTCTGCTGCTGGACGGCGCTTTCGCCGCGCGGCCGGCGCGCATGATGATCACCCTCTGACGCCGTGCTCCCGTGACCGAGCGCGTGGCCGGATCGTTATCGAGGGTGTCGGCCCGTGACTTGCCGTATTAGTCCATTTGATTTATAAAAGGTTCTGGCGACGCGGTGTCTCCACCCGAGCAAGGGAGCTTTCATGAAGAAACTGACGACGGCGACCGGTCTTCTGACCGCGACAGCCCTGACCGTGGCCCTGGCCGGCTGCTCCGGCGGCGGCGCCGACGCGGGCGACAGCAACACGATCCGTGTCGCCTACCAGACCACGGCCACCTTCAACGCGATGCAGACGCTGATGGAGAACGCCAAGGAGCAGTACGAGGCCGCGCACGAGGGCGTGACCGTCGAGCTCGTGCCCATCCAGGCCGAGGGCGCCGACTACTACACGAAGCTCGCGCTGATGAACAAGTCGGCCAGCACCGCCCCCGACGTGCAGTACGAAGACACGTTCAAGATCCAGTCCGACGCGGCCGCCGGCTACCTGCTGCCCCTCGATGACTACCTCGCGAAGTGGGACGACTGGTCGCAGTTCGCGGAGGGTGCCAAGCAGGCAGGCCTGGGTGCCGACGGCAAGACCTACGGCGTCTCGCTCGGAACCGACACGCGCGGCCTCTGGTACAACAAGGCCGTCTTCACCGCCGCCGGCATCCCCGTGCCGTGGCAGCCCGAAACCTGGGACGACGTGTTGTCCGCGGCCGAGAAGGTCAAGGCATCCAACCCCGACGTCATCCCCCTGAACGTCTACTCGGGCAAGACCGCCGGTGAGGCCGCCTCGATGCAGGGCCTCGAGATGCTGCTCTACGGTACCGAGGACACCCTCTACGACACCGACAGCAAGAAGTGGGTCGTCGGCAGCCAGGGCTTCAAGGACTCGCTGCAGTTCGTCTCCGACGTCTACCAGGGCGGCCTCGGCCCGTCGCTGCAGCAGGCGCTCGACCCCAACATCTTCACCAGCGTCACCGCCGACTGGCTGCCCTCGGGCACGCTCGCCATGGCGCTCGACGGCTCGTGGCAGTCGGCCGCGTGGGTCGAGGGCGGCTCGGCCCCGTGGGCCGAGTGGAGCGATGCCCTCGGCATCGCCGCCATGCCGACCCAGGACGGCCAGGCTCCCGGCACGACGAGCATGTCGGGCGGCTGGACCCTCGCCATCGGCAAGAACACCAAGAACGCCGACGCCGCGTGGGACTTCCTCTCGACCGCGGTGAACAAGGACAACGCCACCGCCTACGGCATCGACAACAGCCAGATCGCCGTACGCGCCGACGTGGCCGAGTCGAGCGAGTACCTCGACGCCAACCCGAGCTTCGCGACGTTCTCGAGCTTCGTCGACACCACGCACTTCCGTCCGGCCACCGAGGACTACGACAAGATCTCCAACCAGATCCAGGTCGCCATGGAGGCCGTGATGACCGGACAGTCCAGCGTCGATGACGCCGCCGCCGCCTACGACCAGGCCGTCATCGGCATCGTCGGCGAAGAGAACACGCAGCAGGGCTGATCGTGACCGCCCTGGCTTCTCCCGGGGCGACCGGAACCGGCCGGGGGTCGCGCGCGAGATCGCGCGGCCTCCGGTCGTCGGCCCGGGCGCTCCCTCTGCTTCCGGCGGCTCTGCTGCTGGCCGTGTTCCTGCTCGGCCCGATCCTGGTCTCGCTGTGGGGCTCGCTGACCAACGCGACGCTCTCGGGTTCCACCGCCGTCGCGAGCGACTTCATCGGTCTCGACAACTACACCCGCCTCTTCGAGGCGCCCGACTTCCCCGTGTCGGTGATCAACACGATCGTCTTCGTGTTCTTCTCCGCCGTGATCGGCCAGAACATCCTCGGCCTCGCCCTCGCCCTCATGATGCGTTCGGGCAACCGCATCATCACCGCGGTCGTCGGCACGATCGTCGTCACCGCCTGGGTGCTGCCCGAGATCGTCGCGGCCTTCGCGGCCTACGCCTTCTTCCGTGACAACGGCACGATGAACGCGATCCTGGCGTTCTTCGGCGTCGAGCCGGTCAGCTGGCTGTTCACGATGCCCGTGCTGATGGTCATCCTCGCCAACATCTGGCGCGGCACGGCGTTCTCGATGATGGTCTATTCGGCGGCTCTCGCCGACGTGCCCCCCGAGATCACCGAGGCGGCCGAGGTCGACGGTGCCAGCGGCATCAAGCGCCTCTTCCTCATCACCATCCCGATGATCCGCTCGACCATCGGCACCAACTCCATGATCGTCACGCTGCAGACCCTCTCGGTCTTCACGCTCATCTTCGTCATGACCGGCGGCGGCCCCGGCAACAAGAGCACGACGCTGCCGATCCTCGCCTACCAGCAGGGTCTGAAGTTCGGCGAGCTGGGCTACGGCACCGCGATCGCCACGATCATGCTGCTCATCGGCGCGGTCTTCTCCTTCTTCTACGTCCGCGCCCTGCGCGAGGAGGTCTCGTCGTGACCGTCACCACCACCCTCCCCGAGGTCACCGGTGCCCGCGCCCGCTCCGCCGCACGCCCTGTGAAGCGCACGAAGGCGTCGCTCTCGTCGCCGCGCACCCGTGCTCTGCGGGTGCTGAGCAACACGCTGCTCATCGTCATCGGCGTCCTGTTCGTGGTACCGCTCATCTGGCTGGTCACCGCGTCGCTCGACGCGCAGCCGACGCTGGCGATCAAGATGCCCGAGGTCGTCACGCTCGACAACTTCGCCGCGGTGATGAAGCCCGACCTGCTGTTCCTGCCGCTCTGGAACAGCGTGCTGCTCGCGGGCGGCACCGCCGTCGCGACCGTCGTGCTCGCCTCTCTCGCCGCGTACCCGCTCTCGCGGTACAAGATGCGCGTCGGAAAGCCCTTCCTCTACGCGGTGCTGTTCGGCACGTGCCTGCCGATCACGGCGATCATGGTGCCGGTCTACAGCCTCTTCGTGCAGCTGAACCTCATCGACTCCGTCGGCGGCACGATCCTCTTCCTCACCGCGAGCGCGCTGCCGATCGCCATCTGGATGATGAAGAACTTCATGGACGGCGTGCCCGTCGAGCTCGAGCACGCCGCCTGGATGGATGGTGCGGGCTCGATGCGCACCCTCGTGCAGATCGTGCTGCCGCTCATGCGTCCGGGCATCGCGGTGGTGTTCATCTTCACGTTCATCCAAGCGTGGGGGAACTTCTTCGTGCCCTTCGTGCTGCTGCTCAGCCCCGACTACCAGCCGGCGGCCGTCAGCATCTTCAACTTCTTCGGGTCGTTCGGAGCCGTGGCCTACGGCCAGCTCGCCGCGTACTCGATCGTCTACTCCCTGCCCGTCCTCGGCCTGTACGTCCTCGTGCAGCGCGGCCTCGGTGGCCCGTCGGCTCTCGCCGGCGCGGTCAAGGGCTGACCCGTCCCCCCAGACAAGGAAAACGTCATGCACGACCGCACCGCACTCATCGAGATGCGTATCGAGCGCTTCCTGCGCGAGCGCCTCGCCCCCGCCGTCTACCGCAGCCGCCAGCCGCTCGAGATCTCCGCGTGGGAGGCCCCGGGCGAGCCCGTGACCTTCGCCGAGGCGCGGGATGCCGAGTACCGGCCGTTCGCGATCGGCACGCCGTGGGGCCGGGCGTGGGGGACCACCTGGTTCGCCGTGACAGGCGAGATCCCCGCCGCGTGGCGCGACGCCGACGGCGCCCTGCCCGAGGGGACGATCGCCGAGCTCGTCATCGACCTCGGTTTCACCGCGGGTCAGAGCGGCTTCCAGTGCGAGGCGCTGGTGTGGAACCGCGACGGCGCGCCCATCAAGGGCGTGTCGCCGTTCAACAACGCCACCCCCGCCGCCCTCGACGCCGACGGTCGTGTCGACGTGCTGGTCGAGGCCGCCTCGAACCCCGACGTGGGAAGCCTCTTCACGTTCGAGCCCACGCACCTGGGCGACCCCGCGACCGCCGGAGACACTCCTCTCTATACGCTGCGCGAGATGTCGATCGGCCTGCGCGACCTCGCGGTGTGGGAGCTGCTGCAGGACTTCCGCCTGCTCCACGGCCTCATCGCCGAGCTCGACGCGACCTCCGCCCGGCGCGCGACCCTGGTGGAGGGGATGGATGCCGCGATCGACGCGGTCGACCCCCACGACGTCTCGGGCACGGCGCAGGCCGGCCGCGACGTGCTCGCCCCCCTGCTCGCCGCGCCCGCGGCATCCAGCGCCCACGTGCTGCACGCCGTCGGTCACGCGCACATCGACTCCGCGTGGCTCTGGCCCGTTCGCGAGACGGCGCGGAAGGTCTCGCGCACGTTCAGCAACGTGCTGTCGCTCATGGACGAGGACCCCGAGTTCGTCTTCGCCAGCTCGTCGGCGCAGCAGTTCGCGTGGATGAAGGAGCACTACCCGGCGCTGTGGGAGCGGCTGAAGGCCCGCGTCGCCGAGGGGCGCTTCGTTCCCGTGGGCGGCATGTGGGTCGAGTCCGACACCAACATGGTGGGCGGCGAGGCCATGGCCCGGCAGTTCCTCGAGGGCAAGACGTTCTTCCTCGAGGAGTTCGGCATCGACACCGAGGAGGTGTGGCTGCCCGACTCGTTCGGCTACAGCGGTGCTCTGCCGCAGATCATGAAGGCCGCGGGCGCGCGCTGGTTCCTCACGCAGAAGATCTCGTGGAACGAGACCAACCGCATCCCGCACCACACCTTCCGCTGGGAGGGGATCGACGGCTCGCGCATCTTCACCCACTTCCCGCCGGTCGACAAGTACAACTCCGAGGTCAGCGCCGCCGACCTCGCGCACGCCGAGCGCAACTTCGCCGACAAGGGCCGCGCGCGCACCTCGCTCCTGCCCTACGGCTTCGGCGACGGAGGTGGCGGACCCACCCGCGAGATGACTGCCACGATCGCCCGCACCAACTCGCTCGAGGGCGCGCCGATCGTGAAGCACTCGACCCCGCGCGAGTTCTTCGAGACCGCCGAGGCCGAGTACGCCGACCCGGCCGTCTGGGCGGGGGAGCTGTACCTCGAGTTCCACCGCGGCACCTACACCAGCCAGCTGCGCACGAAGCAGGGCAACCGCCGCAGCGAGCACCTGCTGCGCGAGGCCGAGCTGTGGGCGACGACGGCGACCGTGCGGACGGGGGCGGCGTACCCCGCCGACGCGTTCCGGCGCCTGTGGCGCCTCGTGCTGCTGCAGCAGTTCCACGACATCCTCCCCGGCACCTCGATCGCGTGGGTGCACCGGGATGCCGAGCGCAATTACGCCGCGATCGCGACCGAGCTCGAGCAGATCGTCGCTGACAGCCTCCGCGCGCTCGCGGGCGACGGCGACCGCACGCTGGTCGCCAACGCCGCGCCCCATGCCCGTGCCGGGGCCCCGGCCCTGGGTATCGCGGCGGCACCGGAGGCGCGCGACGTCGCGCCGCGCGCCGAGGGCGAGGGCTTCGTGCTCGACAACGGGATCGTCCACGCCGCGATCGACGCTCGGGGACTGCTCATCTCGCTCGTGGACGTGGCGTCCGGCCGCGAAGTCGTCCCGGCGGGCCAGGCAGCGGGCCTGTTCGAGGTGTTCCGCGACACCCCCACCCAGTGGGACGCGTGGGACATCGACGAGACCTACCGCCGCCACGCCACGCCCCTCGACAGCGCCGACTCCGTGCGCGTCGACGGCCACGCGGTCGTGGTGGAGCGCACGGTCGGTGACTCGACGATCGTCGAGCGCATCGCGCTCGCCGCGGGCTCGCGCACGGTGCGTCTCTCGCTCGACGTGGACTGGCACGAGCAGCAGAAGCTGCTCAAGCTCGGCGTTCCCGTCGACGTGCACACCGACCGCGCGGCATCCGAGATCCAGTTCGGCCACATCGTGCGTCCGACGCACACGAACACCTCGTGGGACTCGGCGCGTTTCGAGACCGCCGCGCACCGTTGGGTGCGCGTCGCCGAGCCCGGCTTCGGCGTCGCGGTGACGAACGACTCCACCTACGGCCACGACATCACGCGCCACGAGCGCGAGGCGGGCGGCACGTACTCGCTCGTGCGTCTGTCGATCATCCGCTCGGCGATGTTCCCCGATCCGGGTCAAGACCAGGGCGCACACCACCTCGAGGTGGGCATCGTCGTGGGTGCGGAGGTCGTCGACGCGGTGACCGAGGGGTACCGCACGAACCTGCCCGCGCGCGTCGTGACTGACGCGGCGGAAGAGACGGTGGCGCCGCTGGTGTCGATCGACGAGCCGGGCGTGGTCGTCGAGGCGATCAAGCTCGCGCAGGACGGTTCAGGCGATGTCGTCGTGCGTCTGTACGAGGCGCTCGGTCAGCGCGTGCACGCGCGTCTCGAGGCGGGCTTCGACGTCTCGGGTGTCGTCGAGACCGACCTGCTCGAGCGCGAGGTCGACGCCGTCGCGGTGTCGAGCGTCTCGGGCGGGGTGGTCGAGCTCGACCTGCGTCCGTTCCAACTGGTGACGCTGCGCCTGCGGCGCTGATCCCGCCCGCGCCCTCCACTCGTCACGCCGGCGGGCGCCTCCCGGCGCGCGGAAGGGAGGAGTTTCCGGGAGGGGAGGAGGGATGCCGCGGCTCCTGTCCTCCGCTCCCGGAAACTCCTCCGCTCCGCGCCGCGCCGGGAGGCGTCTGCGCCGCGAACGCCGCCCGAAGCGGCCCCGCCCGCCACCCGCGTCACACGGCGGCCGCCGCCATGAGCACCACGGATGCCGCCATCGCGGCGATCTGCGCACGGTCGAGTCGAGTCGGCATCCGTCGTCCCGCCGCGACCGACAGGCCGACGTACCCGATCACGGCGGCGGTGAGCACGGGCGCCAGGCCGGGGCCGTGCGCGTGCGCCGCGGCGTGCCCGCCCATGCCGAGCTGCAGGCCGGCCATCACGACCATGCCGAGCGTGGTGTGCAGGTTCATGACGGTCGGGACCTGCGGACGGCGTCGCTGCCGCGGCCGGCGCCACACCGCGAGGCCGACCGCCGCCGTCAGGAGCAGGGCCGTCCAGTACACCGGGGCGACCACCCCGAACACCGCGGCATCCAGCATCGCGACGAGCATGAGCAGGGATGCCGCGACCTCGGGCGGCCGCACCCGCGCGCGGTCGGCGGCCAGACAGCAGGCACCGACGGCGGCGGGGGCGACCGCCCAGATGTGGAGGATCTCGCTCATCGCCTCAGCAGTGGCATCCGGAGGCCGGCGCTTCGCCCGCGTGCGGGCCGTGGCCGTGCCCCTCGTCGTGCCCCGCGGTGGAGTGCGCGGGGGTGGAGGGCGCGCAGTGTGTGTTGGCCGGTGCCGGCACGTTCAGCACGGGGTTGCGCTCGAAGAAGTTGTACGGCTTGAGCGTGAACTTGGCGTAGTCCATCGGCATGACCGGCCAGTCCTCGTTGCGGGGGAAGTGCGTGAGACCGAAGGTGTGCCAGAGCACGACGTCTTCGCCCACGAGCGGCTCGTCGCCCGCGATGAAGGCCGGGATGCCGGCACCGCCGGGGTGCTGGTTGACGAAGTCGCCCGCGGCGTAACGCTCGTCGGGGTCGTACTTCGTCACGAAAAGGTTCTTCGTCGCGAAGGCGGCGCGCGCGGCGATCGACGAGGCGTCGTCGGCGAGGAGCACGGGCGTCTCGGTCGGGAAGAGCACGTACGAGGTCGCCTGCCCGCGCTCGGTCGTCTTCTCGGTCGAGGCGATCTGCCATACGCGGTTGAGAGCGCCGTCGGCGACGCGGCCCGACACCTTCTCGGAGGCGATCGGCGTCACCTTCTTCGTGAACGCGTTGCCGGCCGGGTTGGTCTCGGAGATCGGCACGCGCACGGCATCGATCTCGTTGACGACGTTGGCGACCCCGTCGACGGTCATGTCGAGCCGCGCCGAGAACAGGTGCTGGTGGTAGGGCGCGCCGAGCCCCGGGGCGACCTCGGAGGCGAAGGGGTAGTCCTCACCCGGGTACGCGGAGGTGAACAGGATGCCGGTGAGCTTCGCCTCGCACTCGATGGTGCCGTCGAGGTAGAGGTACCAGTAGAAGCCGTAGTCGTAGTTGCCGACCGTGGTGAAGAAGGAGATGACGAGGCGCCGCGAGCGGCGGACCTCGCTCGACCCGGTGAAGATGTCGGTGTGCTTCCACAGGGTGCCGAAGTCCTCCTCGTGCATGCACACGGCGTTGCGGACGGTGCGCGGCATCCCGTTCTCGTCCGACAGCACGGCGTCGACGTAGGTGATGTCGCCGACGCAGTCGCAGCCGAGCTCGAGCTCGTTCGTGTAGCGGCCGAAGAGGTACTCGCCGGTGTCGAAGTAGTTCTGCCAGAAACGGTTGGGGGCAGGGTCGGCGTAGGGCACGACCATCTCGCTGATCGAGCCGCGGTACATCACGGGGCGTCCGGCGAACGACAGCTGGCGCAGGATCAGACCCTCGCGGGTGTCGAAGCCGATGCGCAGGTCCCACTCGCCCCACGTGACGTGCTCGCCGTCGACGGTGAAGCTCGAGCCCTGGGGCTGGGTGATGACGATGGGCTTCAACCCCTCCAGCGGCGGGCCCTGCAGCTCGGGGTCGTCGAAGTTGCCGTGGGTCTCGGGCACGGTGAAACCGGGGGTGTCGATGATCTCGATGATCGTGCGGTCGGCGACGTCGATGTAGGCGGTGAGCCCGTCGACGGGGTGCGCCCACGGGTGGTCGGCCGGGTGGTCCTGCCGGAACGCGAAGGTGCGCAGCACCCGGCGGCCCACCTCGTTCTCGTAGCCGTAGTGCCCGGCCGACAGGGGGACGAGCACGACGTCGGCCGTCGTCAGGCCGCGCGCGGCGAGGGCGGCGACCCACTCTTCGCTCTCGTTCGCGATGACGCCGACCTCCTCGAACTCCGCGTCGAGGATCGGCAGCTGCCCGTCCGAGCCGTCGAGCTCGGTGGAGCGCAGCACCTCGCCGCTCGCGAGCGAGACGACGAGGTCGAGCGAGTGGGCGGTGCGCAGGTTCAGCAGCTGCACGCGGGCGCGGCGGTCGGGGAACGGTCCGTCCCCGCGCTCCCACGCGAGCACCTCGCCCTTGGGCGCCTCCTCGAGGCCGACGTAGGCGAAGCGGGTGGCTTCGTCGATGCCGTCGAGCCCGGCCACGATCGCGTGGACGGCGGTGATCTCCTCGGGGGAGAGGGAGGCCAGGGGATGGGCGGGCGTCGCGGGGGCGACGAAGGCGGTGGAGGTCGGGTCGGTGAGGGTCATGGTGTCTCTCTCAGGGTGAAACGGGTGGGACGAGAAGAAGGGGGACGGATGCCACGGCGCGGGCGTGCGGTCGCGGCGCCGGGCCGTGGCATCCGGATCAGCCCGCGATGGTGTCGGTGAGCTTGGCGTAGGCGGCCGGGCGACGTCGGCGGATCCACGCGGCCTGGGCGTATCCGAGCGCGGGGAAGAGCGCCACGAGAGCGAGCAAGGCCCAGCTCACGGCGCCGAAGACCGGGTTCCCGTCGCCGTCGACGTCGCCGACCATGATCGGGAAGTACACGACGATGATCACGGCCGACACCGCCAGCCCGACGAAGCCGAGCGCGGGGGCGACGATCGTGTTCCACAGGCGCCGGTCGGCGCGAGTGCGGGCGAAGTAGACGATCACGGCGATCGAGGTCGCGGCCATGAGGATCGCGATCGCGAGGGTCGCGACGCCGGCGAACCAGGTGAACACCTGCAGCAGCGGGTCGAGGTTCAGCACCGCGAAGACCGCCGTGAGCACCGCGGCCGTCGCGGTCTGCACGATCGAGGACACGTGCGGCGAAAGGTGCTTCGCGTGGACGCCGCCGACGCGGTCGGGCAGCACCCCGGCGCCGGCCATCGCGTGCTGGTAGCGGGTCAGGACGTTGTGGAACGACAGCACGCACGCGAACATCGACGTCAGCAGGAGCACGTTGACGATGATCTCGCCCACGGTGCCGAGGTAGAGGGCGACGGTGCGGAGCATGAGCGTGCCGGGGTCCTCGGCGGCGGCCATGATGCCGTTCGGGCCCCACGCCATCACGAGACCCCACGAGGCGAGCGTGTAGAAGAGGCCGATGCCGATGACGGCGGCGTAGGTGGCGCGGGGGATCGTCCGGTCGGGGTCGCGGGCCTCGTCGCGGAAGATGGCGGTGGCCTCGAAGCCGATGAAAGCCGCGATCGCGAACATCAGGCCGACGCCGGGGGAGCCGCTGACGACGTTCGCCGGCTCGAAGGGCGCGGCGCTCAGTCCCTCGGGTCCGCCGTCGACGACGACGGCCGCGACCAGCGCCAGCACGATCGCGACCTCCGCCACGAGCAGGACGCCGAGCACCTTGCTCGAGAGGTCGATGTGGCGGTAGCCGAGGATGCCGACGAGCCCGACGACCGCCAGCGCGTACAACCACCACGCGAGGTCGGGTCCGCCGAGCGAGACGACGGTGATCTCCAGCAGGTAGCCGATGTAGCCGTACACCGAGACCTGGATGGTCGTGTAGGTGAGCATCGCGGTCCACGCCGCGGCCAGGCCCGAGGGACGCCCGAGGCCGTAGCCGATGTAGGTGAAGAACGCGCCGGGGCGGGGGACGTGCCGCGTCATCGCGGCCAAGCCCACCGCGAACAGCAGCAGGATGACGGCGCTGATCGCGTACAGCGTCGGGAAGCCCGCGCCGTTTCCGATCAGGATGCCGAGGGGAGCGGCGCCGCCGACGACGGTGAGCGGCGAGGCCGCGGCGACGACCATGAAGACGATCGCGGTGACGCCCAGAGAGCCCTGCAGCGTCCGCTTCGCCGACGCCGCCACCCCCTTCGATTCGAGCTGGGTCATGTCGGTTCCTTCGGTTCGGGTGGGAGAACGCGGGTTCGTGGTGTCGAGGTTCCCCCGTCGTCGTTGCCGGACCGTGTTGCCGTCGTGAAGGTGTGACCTCGCCGACTGAGACGGCCGCCCCGCGGCGTCTCAGTCGAGGTCACGAGAACGAAACATGCGGGTCGCCGCGGCGCAATGCCCACCCCGTACCGTCGGCAGCACCCGACGGAGACCACGTGACTGCACTCGCCCGCGCCATCGCGCGCCCCGATCCCGTCGCCGGCTTCGGCGACCGCTCCCCGTTGCACGGACTCGAACGACGCCGCATCGGCATCGTCGACCTCGCCGCCCAGTCGGTCGCGGCGGTGGCTCCGGCCGCGGCGGCGACCACGGTCGTGCTCCTCGTCGCGGGGCTGGCACCGGGGGCCACCGTGACCGCGATCGTCGCGGCCGCGATCCTGAGCCTCGGCGTGGCCCGCACCGTCTCGCAGTTCGCCCGCCGCTTCGCGGCGACCGGCGCGCTGTACACCTACACCGCTCGCGGGCTCGGCACGCGCGCCGGTCTCGCCGCGGGCGCGGCGATCCTCACGGGGTACGGCGCGGTCGCCATGTTCGCGCTGCTCGGCGGCGCGTACTACGCCACCTACCTCGTGGCGGGGCTCTGGCCCACGATCGACCGGGCGCTCGTCACGGTCCTGCTCGTCGTGGCCCAGGGGGTCCTCGTCGCGTTCGTGCTCGTGCGCGGCATCCGCCTCTCCGCCCGCGCGGCCCTCGTCGTCGAGGCCCTCTCGGTCACCCTGATCGTCGTGCTCCTCGTCGCCCTGCTGGTGCAGATCGGGCCGATCGATCTGAGCGCCGTCGCGGGAGCCGGCGTCGGAGGCCACCTCGAGCCGACCGCGTTCGCCGCGGGGGCCGTGATCGCCCTCACAGCGTTCGTCGGGTTCGAGTCCGCCGCCACGCTCAGCGTCGAGTCGGTGTCGCCGCTGCGCAACGTCCCACGGGCGATCACGGGCACGGTCATGCTGTCGGGCATCCTCTACGTGCTCGCGGCGACCACCCAGGTCGCCGGGTTCGACGCGCTGGGCGCCGACCTCGCCTCCAGCGCCTCGCCCGTCAACGAACTCGCCGAGGCATACGGCCTCGGCGGCTGGGCCGTGGTCGCCGACATCGGTATCGCGGCGTCGTTCCTCGCGTGCGCGATCGGCACCTCCACCGCCCTCGTCCGCGTGCTCTTCGCCCTGAGCCGCGACGGCGTGCTGCCCGCGGCCGTGGGGCGGACGCACCGGCGCTACGGCACGCCCGCGACGGCGGTGGCGTGGGCTCTCCCCGTCATCACCGCGGTTCCGGTGCTCGTGGTGGCCGGGGGGAACGACACTCACGAGGCGATGCACGTGACGATCGGGATCGGGGCGGCGGGCTACATCGTGGCCTACATCCTCGTCTGCGTCGCGGCGCCCGTCTTCCTCCGGCGGATCGGTGAGCTCACGGTCGGGGCCGCCCTGGTCGCCGGCGTCTCCGCTCTCGCGCTCGCCGCGGCCCTCGTGGCGTTCCTCGTCGACGACGCCTCCGCGGGCGGAACGGTTCTCACCGTCGTCGCGGTGCTGTCGGTCGCGGCGACGGTCGCCGTGGTCGCGCTCCGACGACGGCACGGTACGGGGGCCCTCGGGGCGTACGACGAGCCCGTCGCGGCGCAGGTGCTCGGGGGAGTGGTGTCGCCGCGGCATCCCGACGATGCGTGAGGTGCCGGCGCTCGCCGCGCGACAGCCCGGAGCGGTGCACTCCGCGCTCGCGGTGCTCGAGGCGGTGGCCCAGCTCGGCGCGGGTGTCAGCGCGCAGCGCCTGTCGGCCGAGCTCGGCCTGCCGCGGGCGACGACGTACCGTCTGGTGAACCTGCTCGTCGAAGACGAGTATCTCGTTCGCACCCCCGACCTGGCCGGGTTCGCGCTGGGGGCGAAGGTGGCGCAGCTGGCCGCGGTCGTGGCACCGCCGGCGCGGCTGTCGTCGGCCGCGCGGGCCGTCCTCGCCGAGGCGCGCCGGACCGTGCGCGGCGGCGTGCACGTCGCCCTCTTCGTCGACGGTCGGGTGGCGGTCGTCGACGCCGATCCCGACTTCCCCCTGTCGGACGAGGCGCGTCTGGCCCGTGAGCCGGCTCGCTACGCCCTCGGTCGGCTCATGCTGCTGTCGCAGGGCGACGCGCGCGTCCCCGAGCTCGACCGCGCCCGCGCGGACCTCGCGCGGTGGGGCGCGACACGCCAGAGCGGCGAGGTGGCCGCCGCTTCCGGATGCCTCGCCGTGCCGATCGTGGATGCCAGCGGTCTCGCGGCGGGAGCCGTGGCGTTCTCGGGCCCGCGACACCGCGTCGACGATCCCGACGCGGTGCTGTCGGCGCTGCGGCCGGCGGCCGACGCCCTCGCCCCGCTCGTGGTGTGACGCGCATCGGGTAAGCTGTTCACGGCTCTCCGCGTGGCGGCATCCAGGCCAACTCCCCCAGGACGGAAACGTAGCAAGGGTAACCAGGCTCTACCGGGTGCGCGGAGAGTCTTTTCTTTGCCCGAGAACAGCCCCGCCGCCCGGTCGCGCTCCCGCGTCAGCGCCGCGCGAAGGGCCCGCGATTCGGCATCCTTCCCCTCGACGGCGTCACGGGAATGGTGGCCGACCTCGATGCCGGCTCCCCGCTCGTGGCCGACCTCGCAGCCGCCGGAGCGCGCCTCCTCCCCACCCGGTCCTGATCACTCGACGCCGAAGCAACCCCGGCGCGGGGTCGAGGGCCCGCAATAGGGTGGAACGCGTGACGCAGAGCATCTACATCACGTCGGCCGAGGGTCACTCGGGCAAGTCCACCGTGGCTCTGGGCGTCCTCGACGCCCTCAGCCGTGTCACTCCGCGGGTGGGGGTGTTCCGTCCCATCGCCCGCTCCACCGCCGAGCGCGACTACGTGCTCGAGATGCTGCTCGACCACGACGGCGTCGACCTCGCCTACGACGACGTCGTCGGCGTGACCTACGACGACGTGCGCGATGACGCCGATGCCGCCCTCGGCCGCATCGTCGAACGCTACAAGGCCGTCGAGTCCCGGTGCGACGCGGTCGTCATCATCGGCAGCGACTACACCGACGTGGGCAGCCCCGCCGAACTCGCCTACAACGCGCGCATCGCCGCCAACCTCGGCGCTCCCGTGCTGCTGGTCCTCGGCGGGCGTGCGCAGCAGGGCCAGGGGGAGACGCTGGGTCTGTCGGTCGCGCGCACGCCGCACGAGGTCGGGCAGATCGCCGCGCTCGCGGTCGCCGAGCTGGTGCACGAGCGTGCCGAGGTGTTCGCCGTGATCGTCAACCGCGCCGATCCCGACGAGCTCGACGGTGTCGTGGCATCCGTCCGTCAGGTCATCGACAGCCTGCCCGTGGCGTCCTCCGACGAGCGCCGGCCGGTGCCGGTGTGGGCGCTGCCCGAGGACCGCTTCCTCATCGCGCCGTCCATGCGCGGCGTCCTGCGCTCCGTCGAGGGGGAGCTCATCAAGGGCGACCCCGAGCTGCTCACGCGCGAGGTGCTCGGCGTCGTGGTCGCGGGCATGTCGATGGTGAACGTGCTGCCCCGGCTCAAGGAGTCGGCGGTCATCGTCATCCCCGCCGACCGCAGCGAGGTCCTGCTCGCGACCCTCCTCGCGAACGCCTCGGGGACGTTCCCCTCGCTCGCCGGGGTCGTGCTCAACGGCGGGTTCGAGCTGCCCGATGCGATCGTGCGTCTGATCGACGGCCTGGGCTCGCCGCTGCCGATCATCGCCACCGATCTCGGCACCTACGACACCGCCGTCCGCATCATGAACACGCGCGGGCGGCTCGCCGCCGACTCCCAGCGCCGCTACGACACCGCCCTGGCGATGTTCGAGCGTCACGTCGACACCGCGCTCCTGACACGCGAGCTGGGCGTCGCCCGTCCGAGCGTCGTGACCCCGCTCATGTTCGAGTACGGCCTCGTCGACCGTGCGCGCACCGATCGCCGCCGCATCGTGCTGCCCGAAGGGACCGATGACCGGGTGCTGCGCGCGGCGGCGACCGTCCTCTCGCGCGGCATCGCCGACCTCACGATCCTCGGCGAGCCGATCGAGGTGCGCGGGCGCGCGATCGAGCTCGGCATCGACATCCGCGACGCCGAGGTGCTCAGCCCCTTCGACGCGGTGCACGTCGACAAGTTCGCGACCGAGTACGCCCGGCTGCGCGCCCACAAGGGCGTCACGTACGCGCAGGCCGCCGACACCGTCACCGACGTGTCGTACTTCGGCACGCTCATGGTCCACATGGGCCTCGCCGACGGCATGGTCTCGGGCGCAGCGCACACCACGGCCCACACGATCCGCCCGGCGTTCGAGATCATCAAGACCGCCCCCGGCGTCTCGGTCGTCTCCAGCGTCTTCCTCATGGCGCTCGCCGACCGCGTGCTGGTCTACGGCGACTGCGCCGTCATCCCCGACCCCACGAGCGAGCAGCTGGCCGACATCGCCGTGTCGTCGGCGGCGACCGCCGAGCAGTTCGGCATCGAGCCGCGCGTGGCGATGCTGTCGTACTCGACGGGGGAGTCGGGCACGGGGGCCGACGTCGAGAAGGTCCGCACCGCGACGGCCCTCGTGCGCGAGCGAGCGCCCGAGCTGCTGGTCGAGGGGCCCATCCAGTACGACGCGGCGGCGGACGCTGCCGTCGCGAAGGCGAAGATGCCCGGGTCCGAGGTGGCGGGACGCGCGACGGTGTTCGTCTTCCCCGACCTGAACACCGGCAACAACACCTACAAGGCCGTGCAGCGTTCCGCCGGCGCCGTCGCCATCGGGCCCGTGCTGCAGGGCCTGAACAAGCCCATCAACGACCTGTCGCGCGGCGCTCTCGTCGACGACATCGTCAACACCATCGCGATCACCGCGATCCAGGCCCAGGGAAGCCCCGCATGAGTGTCGTCCTCGTCGTCAACAGCGGCTCGTCGTCGTTCAAGTACCAGCTGCTCGACATGGACCGCGAAGAGGTCCTCGCCTCCGGTCTCGTCGAGCGCATCGGCGAAGACGTCGGCGTCGCGAAGCACACCGTCACCGCAGTCGCCCTCGCGGCCTCCGACGGGCCCGCTCCCACGGTGACGGATGCCACGTACACGATCGAGCGCGAGATCCCGGATCACACCGCGGGGTTCGCCGTCATGCTCGACGCTTTCGCGGCCCACGGTCCCTCGCTCGAGGAGCGTCCACCCGTCGCCGTCGGCCACCGGGTCGTGCACGGAGGGGCGCGTTTCTTCGAACCGACCGTCGTGACCCCGCTGGTCGAGATCAACATCGACGAGTTGTCGGTCCTCGCGCCCCTGCACAACCCGGCGAACCTCGCGGGCATCGTCGCGGCGAAGAAGGCGTTCCCCGACGTGCCCCACGTCGCGGTCTTCGACACCGCGTTCCACCAGTCGCTCGCGCCCGAGGCCTACACCTACGCCATCGACCGCGAGCTCGCCGAATCGCACCGCATCCGCCGCTACGGCTTCCACGGTACGAGCCACAAGTTCGTCAGCGAGGCCGCGGCGGCGTTCGTCGGGCGCCCGCTCGGAGAGCTCAAGCAGATCGTCTTCCACCTCGGCAACGGGGCGTCGGTCGCCGCGATCGAGGGTGGACGTTCGGTCGACACCTCGATGGGTCTCACCCCGCTCGAAGGCCTCGTCATGGGCACGCGCTCGGGCGACCTCGACCCCGCGGTGCTGCTCCAGCTCGCGCGCCGCGCCGACATGTCGATCGCCGACCTCGACACCCTGTTGAACAAGCGCTCGGGCCTGCTCGGCCTGGCGGGCGTGAGCGACATGCGCGACATCGGTGAGCGACGGGATGCCGGAGACCCCGCGGCCCAGCTCGCCTTCGACGTCTACGTCCACCGTCTGCGTGCCTACGCCGGTGCCTACCTCGCGCAGCTCGACGGCGTCGACGTCATCTCGTTCACCGCGGGCGTGGGAGAGAACTCGATCCGCGTGCGCGAGGAGGCGATGGCCACACTCGGCTTCGCCGGTGTCGAGATCGACCCCGAGCGCAATGCGGCGCGGGAGCGCGGCATCCGTCGGATCTCCACCGACTCCTCGCGCGTCGAGGTGCTCGTGGTGCCGACGAACGAAGAGCTCGAGATCGCGCGTCAGACGCTCTCGGCCACCTCCTGAGTCACTTCGCGCCACTACGCTGATCACCGCGGCGCCAGGGGGCGTCCGTTTCGACCCTTTCCTGACTGGGAGCACGCCGTGACCGACACCCCCGCACTTCCCGACCTCACCTCGTACGACGGGGTGCTGTTCGACCTCGACGGAGTGCTGACTCCGACGGCCGAGGTGCACATGCGGGCGTGGAAAGAGATGTTCGACGAGCTGTTCGCGGCCTGGAACATCGAGCCCGCGTATACCGACCGCGACTACTTCGAGTACGTCGACGGCAAGAAGCGCTACGACGGGGTCGCGAGCCTGCTGCGCAGTCGCGATGTCGAGGTGCCGTGGGGCGACCCCTCCGACGATCCCTCCGAAGACACGGTGTGCGGCGTCGGCAACCGTAAGAACGCCGTGTTCTCGCGCATCCTCCGCGCCGAGGGGATCGCCCCCTACCCGGGCTCCGTCGCGCTCCTCGACGTGCTCCAGGCCGCTGATACCCCCATCGCGGTGGTGTCGAGCTCCAAGAACGCCGTCGAGGTGCTCGAGGCCGCGGGCCTGCGCGAGCGCTTCCCCGTCGTGATGGACGGCGTCGTCGCCGAGCGCGACCATCTCGCCTCCAAGCCCGCGCCCGACGTCTTCGCCGAGGCGGCGCGTCTGCTCGGTGTCGACCCCGCTCGCTCGGTCGCCGTCGAGGACGCGCTGAGCGGCGTGCGCTCGGCCGTGGCCGCCGGGTACGGGGTCGTCGTGGGCGTGGATCGGGGCGTCGGAGCCGACGAGCTCACCGGCGCCGGCGCGACCGTGGTCGTCGACGACCTCGCCGCGTTCGTAGACTGAGCCATCGCCCTCGCGGCGTTCTCGCACCACCCCGCGCGCACACCCGACCTCGCGCGCGCGGCAGACCCGTACCTCGCCACCGGAAGGCACGCCCGAATGATCGATCGCGATCGCTTCCCCATCGATGAATGGCGCCTCATCGAGACCGAGTTCTCGGTCGACGACGTGGGTGTCACCGAGACCCTGTTCTCGGTCGGCAACGGCTATCTCGGCCTGCGCGGAAACCCCATCGAAGGGCGCTTCGCCCTCGAGCAGGGCACGTTCATCAACGGCTTCCACGAGACGTTCCCGATTCGCCACGCCGAGCAGGCCTACGGCTTCGCCGAGGTCGGGCAGACGATCATCAACGCACCGGATGCCAAGGTCATGCGCGTCTACGTCGACGACGAGCCGCTCTCGCTCGACGTCGCCGACGTGCGCGAGTACGAGCGCGTGCTCGACATGCGCCAGGGGATCCTGCGCCGCAGCCTGCTGTGGGTGACCCCCTCGGGCAAGCACGTGCGCATCGAGGACGAGCGCTTCGTCTCGTTCGACGAGAAGCACCTCGCCGTCCTTCGCCTGACGGTCACCGTCCTCGACTCCGACGCCCCCGTCTCGGTCAGCAGCCAGCTGCTGAACCGGCAGGACGGCGAGGGCATCTACGGCGGTTCGCCGATGGCATCCACGCAGGCCGGCTTCGACCCGCGGAAGACCGAGAAGCTCAGCGACCGCGTGCTCCAGCCGCGCGAGTACTGGCAGGACGGTGATCGCTCGGCGCTGAGCTACGAGGTGACCGATTCGGGCATGACGCTCGCCGTCGTCGCCGACCACCTCATCGACACCGAGAACGAGTGGACCTCGCGGCAGCTCGTCGAACCCGACATCGCCAAGAACGTCTTCCGCGTCGACGCGCGTGCGGGGGTACCCACGACGATCACCAAGCTCGTGAGCTACCACACCTCCCGCGGGGTCCCCACCGGTGAGCTGCTCGACCGCTGCCGCCGGACGCTCGACCGGGCCCGCGAGACCGGGATCGACGGCCTCGTCGAGCAGCAGATCGCCTGGTACGCCGCGTTCTGGGACCGCTCCGACGTCCGCATCGGCGGACAGGCCGACCTGCAGCAGGCGACCCGCTGGTGCCTGTTCCAGCTCGCCCAGGCAGCAGCTCGCGCCGACGGCCAGGGCGTTCCCGCGAAGGGCGTCACCGGATCGGGATACAGCGGCCACTACTTCTGGGACACCGAGGTGTACGTGCTGCCGTTCCTGGCGTACACCTCGCCGCTCTGGGCCCGCAACGCCCTGCGGATGCGCTACCTCATGCTCCCCGCGGCCCGCAAGCGCGCGCACCAGCTCAACGAGGCCGGGGCGCTCTTCCCGTGGCGCACGATCAACGGCGAGGAAGCCTCGGCCTATTACGCCGCGGGCACCGCGCAGTACCACATCAACGCCGACGTCTCCTTCGCCCTGGCGAAGTACGTGCGCGCCACGGGCGACGAGGAGTTCCTCGCGCGCGAGGGCGTCGACATCGCCGTCGACACCGCCCGGCTGTGGTCGACGCTCGGGTTCTGGCGTTCGAGCGACGGGGCCGACGAGCACGACTCGTTCCACATCCACGGCGTCACCGGACCCGACGAGTACACCACCGTCGTCAACGACAACCTGTTCACGAACGTCATGGCCCGCTTCAACCTGCGCTTCGCGGCGCGGACGGTCCACGACCTCGCCGAGAACGACCCCGACGCCTACGCGCACATGGCCGACCGCATGAACCTCGACCCCTCCGAGCCCGAGCGGTGGGACAAGGCGGCCGAGGCGATGCACATCCCGTTCAGCCCGGCGCTCGGCATCCATCCCCAGGACGCCGTGTTCCTCGAACGCGAGATCTGGGACCTCGAGAACACCCCGCCCGACCAGCGCCCGCTCCTGCTGCACTTCCACCCGCTGGTGATCTACCGCTACCAGGTGCTCAAGCAGGCCGACGTGGTGCTCGCGCTGTTCCTGCAGGGAAACCACTTCACGGATGCCGAGAAGCTCGCCGACTTCGAGTACTACGACCCGCTGACCACCGGCGACTCGACCCTGTCGGCGGTCGTGCAGTCGATCCTGGCCGCCGAGGTCGGCTACCAGGACCTCGCGCTGGAGTACTTCCGCCAGGCCGCGTTCGTCGACCTCGGCGATCTGCACCACAACGCCTCCGACGGCGTGCACGTCGCGTCGGCCGGTGGCGTGTGGACGGCGCTCGTCAGCGGCTTCGGCGGTATGCGCGACCACTTCGGGCAGCTGACGTTCGACCCGCGCCTCCCGGCGGACTGGCCCGAGCTGTCGTACGTGCTGCACTGGCACGGCACGCGCCTCGACATCACGCTGACCGCGACGGCGCTCGTCCTCCGCGCGAGCGGCGAGGGCGAGGCCGTCGACTTCGCGGTGCGCGGCGTCGACTACACCGTCGCCCCCGGCGAGACGGTGCGGGTGCTCCTGCACGGACAGGGTCCGGTGCGCCCGGGGCGCCCCTCGATCCGTCAGCTCGAGGGGTCGGTCCGCGAGGACGGCACGCTGCTGCTGGCCTCCGTGCCGATCGTCACGGCCGCCATCCCGATCGTGGGCGACGACGACAACGAGCCCGTGGCCGTCGGTCTCGACGTCTGACGGCCCTTTTCGGACGCGGCGGTGCCCTTCGGGGTGCCGCCGCGTTCTGTTGTCCGCGCGGAGCGGGGGCAGCGGGGGCTTCGGGGGTGTGGGGTGTGGGCGCCGCGCGGGGGCGGGGGTGCGGCTGGGGGGTGTGGGGGTCGCGCGGGGTGGGGTGCGGTGAGGACAGGGGATGTCGTGGGGGCAGGGCGTTTTCGGTTGTTTCGGCCTGTTGTGGTGGCATCCCCTGTTCTGGTGACGGGGTGGGGTGGTGGC
>Ga0308172_1000231_pt1 | contig 94505 bp, 73 predicted proteins | sample PhyGR2_FD_202134 | JGI IMG/M metagenome (GOLD analysis project Ga0308172, IMG submission 202134) | Phyllosphere microbial communities from UC Gill Tract Community Farm, Albany, California, United States - DLSLSG.R2 | ecosystem: Host-associated > Plants > Phyllosphere > Unclassified | place: USA... | reverse complement strand
GATGATAGGATATTCAGTGAACGATAAAAATGGTTAACAGCATGTTAGACAAAATTTTCAGAATTGCTACAAGACAAAGCCCGCTCGCATTATGGCAGGCACATTATGTACAGCAACGCCTGATGAGCGCCCATCCGGGGCTACGCGTTGAACTGGTGCCGATGGTCACTAAGGGTGACATTATTCTTGATACGCCGCTGGCGAAAGTTGGCGGTAAAGGGCTGTTTGTCAAAGAGCTGGAACTGGCGATGCTGGATGGCCGGGCCGATATGGCGGTGCACTCAATGAAAGATGTGCCGGTCGATTTCCCTGAAGGTCTGGGCCTCGTCACCATCTGCGAGCGCGACGATCCGCGCGATGCGTTCGTTTCTCATCATTATGACAGCCTGGACGCGCTGCCTCAGGGTGCCATTGTCGGCACCTCCAGCCTGCGTCGTCAGTGCCAGATTAGCGCTCGCCGCCCGGATCTGGTGATCCGCTCGCTGCGGGGCAATGTGGGCACCCGTCTGAGCAAACTGGATGCCGGTGAATATGACGCGATTATTCTCGCCGTTGCCGGGCTGAAACGTCTGGGACTGGAAGATCGTATTCGTCAGGCCCTGCCTGCTGAAGTCTCCTTACCCGCCGTGGGCCAGGGCGCAGTCGGTATTGAATGCCGTCTGGATGACACCACCCTGATCGGCCTGCTGCAGGCCCTGAACCACGACGACACGGAGGTCTGTGTCAGGGCGGAACGCGCCATGAATACCCGTCTCGAAGGGGGGTGTCAGGTGCCTATCGGCAGTTTCGCCGTGCTGGAAGGCGATGAACTCTGGCTGCGCGGCATGGTCGGTGCACCGGATGGTCATGTGATGGTCAGCGGCGAGCGTCGTGGTCCGCGGAGTCAGGCCCGTGAGATGGGCATTTCACTGGCCGACGAGCTGCTGGACGGTGGCGCCCGTGAGATTCTGCAGGACGTTTACCAGGGGCAGCCACCGGCATGACCATTCTGGTGACGCGCCCGGAACCCGCCGCGGCAGAGCTGGTGTCACGCCTGCATGCCCTTGGCAGGCAGGCGTGGAGCCTGCCGCTAATCGAGTTCGCACCGGGCGCGGACCTCCCCTTTCTGCCTCAGAAGCTCGCCGCCCTCCACCCTGGCGATCTGGTTTTCATTCTTTCTCAGCAGGTTATTCACTACGCGCAGCACGCGATCAAAGCATGGCCCGGCGAGCTGGACTATTATGCAATTGGTCGCAGCACTGCGCTGGCGTTTCACACCGCCAGCGGCCGGCAGGTAACATGGCCCCATGCTCATGAAACCAGTGAAGAATTGATTCAGCTGAATACGCTGCAGCAGATTGCCGGTAAACGTGCGCTGATCCTGCGCGGCGACCCCGGACGCGAATTGCTGGCAGAGACGTTAACCCGGCGTGGTGCTGAGGTGAGGTTTGCTGCCTGTTACCAGCGCTGTCAGAAGCATTACGACGGACCGGCCGAAGGCCGCCGCTGGCGCGATCGCGGCGTCTCGGTACTGGTGGTCACCAGTGGTGAAATGTTACAACAGCTCTTTTCGCTGTTCCCCGCAGTCGATCGCGAGGAATGGCTGCTCAACTGCCGACTGATTGTCGTCAGTGAACGTTTGGCTACCCTGGCCGCAGGATTGGGTTGGCAGGATATTCAGGTAGCCGATGGTGCCGATAACGATGCGCTGCTGCGCGCGTTACGATGAACTTAACAATGGGATGTGCCACATATGACGGAACAAAAAGATTCCTCCGCCATGGTTGAAGAAACCACCCCAGCGGTCGACCGCTCTCTCTCCAGCAACGACACGCCTCCGCGCAATGCGAATAAAGGTGGCATGGCGCTGGGGGCTGTTGCGATCGTCATTGCGCTGGCGATGGGTGCAGGTTTATACCTTTACGGGAAACATCAGGCTGATTTACAGGCACAAACCAATCAGAAGCTGAGTGACCAGCTGAGTGCGCTGCAGCAGCAGGCCAGCAGCGACAAACAGCAGCTGACCCAGCAGCTGAGCGGCGCTGAAACCGCACTGCAGACGGCACAGGCCCAGCAGAACGCGTCAGCCAAAGAGCTGGAAACCCTGCGTGAAAAAATGGCCGTGATTTCCGGCAATGACGTGCGCAGCTGGTTGCTGGCCCAGGCCGATTATCTGGTGAAACTGGCTGGCCGCAAGCTCTGGAGCGATCAGGATGTCACGACCGCCGCTGCGCTGCTGAAAAGCGCCGATGCCAGCCTGGCCGACATGAACGATCCCAGCGTAATGAACGTGCGTCGCGCCCTGACCCAGGACATCAGCAATCTCTCCTCCGTCACGCAGGTCGATTATGACGGCGTGATCCTTAAGCTGAATCAGCTGTCGAACAACGTCGATAATCTGCGTCTGGCTGACAACGACAGCGATGATGCGCCGATGGACAGCGATGGCGGCGAGCTGTCGGGTTCGGTGCGCGAGTGGCGTCAGAACCTGGTGAAGAGCTGGCACAACTTTATGGATGACTTTATTACCATCCGCCGGCGCGACAATACCGCTCAGCCGCTGCTGGCCCCGAACCAGGATGTCTATCTGCGTGAGAATATCCGCTCGCGTCTGCTGATCGCAGCGCAGGCTGTGCCGCGTCATCAGGATGAGATTTACAAACAATCTATCGATACCGTGTCCGCCTGGGTTCGCGCCTGGTATGACACTAACGATGCGGCAACGAAAGCCTTCCTTGCCCAGCTGGATGAGCTGAGCCAGCAGAACATCAATATGGATCTGCCTGACACACTGGAAAGCCAGCCGTTGCTGGAACAGCTGATGCAGACCCGTGTGCGGAACCTGTTAGCACAACCGTCTGCCGCTGCCACACAGCAGGGAGGCTAAGCATGCTTAAGGTATTTATCCTCTTTATCCTGCTGATTGCAGGCGTGGTGCTGGGACCGATGATTGCCGGTCATCAGGGCTATGTGCTGATTCAGACTGATAACTGGAATATCGAAACCAGCGTCACCGGGCTGGTGATTATCCTCATTCTCAGCCTGCTGGTGATTCTGGCCGTGGAGTGGCTGCTGCGGCGCGTGCTGCGCACCGGCGCACGCACCCGTGGCTGGTTTACCGGACGTAAACGCCGTCGCGCCCAGCGTCATACGCAGACTGCGCTGATGAAGCTGGCGGAAGGCGATCACCGTCAGGCGGAAAAACTGCTCTCTAAAGATGCCGACCACGCGGATGTGCCGGTAGCCAACTACCTGCTGGCTGCGGAAGCCGCGCAGCAGCGCGGTGATGAAGTGCGTGCCAATCAGCATCTTGAACGCGCGGCAGAGCTGTCCGAAAACAATACTATTCCGGTAGAAATTGCCCGCGCACGTATTCAGCTGGCGCGCAATGAAGATCACGCTGCACGTCACAGCATCGATCGTCTGCTGGAAGTGGCACCGCGTCATCCTGAAGTGCTGCGTCTGGCTGAACAAGCCTATGTCCGTACCGGCGCCTGGAGTGCGCTGCTGGATATTCTGCCTGCGATGCAGAAAGCGCAGGTTGGCGACGACCTCCATCACGACGCGTTGCAGCAGCAGGCCTGGCTGGGCCTGATGAATCAGGCGATGGCCGATCAGGGCAGTGACGGTCTGAAGCGCTGGTGGAATACGCTGAGCCGTAAGACCCGTCAGGATACCACGCTGCAGGTCGCCATGGCGGATCACCTGATTGAGTGCAACGATCATGACACCGCGCAGTCGATCGTGCTGGAAGGCCTCAAGCGTCATTATGACGATCGTCTGGTGCTGCTGATGCCTCGTATTAAAAGCGGCAATCCGGAAGCACTTGAGAAGGCCTTACGTCAGCAGATCAAACAGCATGGCGCAACGCCGCTGCTGCACAGCACGCTGGGGCAGTTGCTGATGCGTCATGGAGAGTGGCAGCAGGCAGCTGATGCTCTGCAGCAGGCGCTGGCACAGCGTCCTGACGCATTCGATTATGCGTGGCTGGCGGATGTTTATGATCGTCTGCATCGTCCGGAAGAGGCCGCGAAGATGCGCCGTGAAGGCTTGCTGCTGACGCTGAAAAATAATCCTGGCGCCTGATACGCGCAAAGCTAACTAAGCCGGGCTCGCCCGGCTTTTTTGTGCCCGCAATCTGCCGCACCTTCTCCTCAGGCAAAAAAAAACACCTGCCAGTGGCAGGTGTAAGATCAGGTCGGTAAGACAACCGGGAGGTACCCGACTCAACGTGGTGTCCGGTAATCCTGTAAGACTTACGCGATACAGGCAGGCAGACAACAGGTACCTAAAATTGGCTCTGCATCATTCCCAGGTTTATGCAGCATCAGCAGACATAAGAGATGGAATGAGCATCTACAGCAGGAGTATTGCACATGCCGTGCCAGTTTGTAGGTTATTTTAAAAACTATTTTAAATCATTATGTTATCGAAGAGGCTAAGTGCTTCAGCGGAGCAGACGGCGGGTAAGTGTCGGTATCCGGCGACAGCTGACCTTTTCTCTGTCTCAGAATGGAGACAACAAGGTCAATATCTCTGTTAACGTAACAATAACAATGATTTATTTGTCTGCGATTCCCGACGCTGCTCAGACTGTTGGCCATATAAAAGCAGAGTAGCTTTGATTGCCACCGCACCGCCCGCTCTCACCACAGTGCGGGCTTCAGGGAGTATACGCCTTTCGCAAAGACGCAAAAGACGCCATCCATGGCAGGCTCAGCGCGTAGGGAACACGGTAAGAAGAGGAAAGCGTCCCGCGCCAGGGACGGTGCGGGCCGAGCGGCCATGGATGGCTTAAGCGACTTTCCGATCTGACCGTGTTTCCTTCGCAGGCTCGAACTGACAGCAACATTGTTACACCGCACCCACCCGGTCCGGCCCATATCTCCCGCAGACATTTAAATCCACTTTTCTACAGACGAAAAAAAACCTGTCTTTTCAGACAGGTTTCTAAAAATGGTCGGCGAGAGAGGATTACACTGCTCTGCGAGCAGCGCCCTCCGGGCCGTTGCTGAAGCAACGTTGTCTCGCTACGCTCGGCTCAAACCTCCTTCGGAGGTCCTCATCCTCTTTTTTCAGACGAAAAAAAACCTGTCTTTTCAGACAGGTTTCTAAAAATGGTCGGCGAGAGAGGATTCGAACCTCCGACCCACTGGTCCCAAACCAGTTGCGCTACCAAGCTGCGCTACTCGCCGATTTTTTAACTGTTTTGCCTGGTGCGAAGAGAGGGACTTGAACCCTCACGTCCGTTAAGACACTAACACCTGAAGCTAGCGCGTCTACCAATTCCGCCACCTTCGCGTATCCCAGCAAAATCTGGGGTGGCTAATGGGACTCGAACCCACGACAACTGGAATCACAATCCAGGGCTCTACCAACTGAGCTATAGCCACCACTGTACTTAATGTTACAAGTCAGAGACCTGCAGCATGTAAATCTTTACTGCCAACCGCGGTAAATCAACCACCGAAGCTCATGCGCACAAACGATATGGCGCGCCCGACAGGATTCGAACCTGAGACCTCTGCCTCCGGAGGGCAGCGCTCTATCCAGCTGAGCTACGGGCGCGTAGCGCCGTTGCGGATGTGCATACTAGAGATAAGCGCCCATCGTGTCTAGTGCTTTTTAAATAAAAAGGCGCGTTTGATTACGCTTTGTGCATTTCGTCGACAAATAGTACATTTCCGCGCTCACCGTGCGTAAAAATGCGGCATTTATCAGCGATATCAGAGATCGCCGCGCCAGTGATAGCGCACATATTTAAGCAGTTTTAACTGCCTGCGCAGGCGGCTCGGCTGCCGAATCAGACGGTAGAGCCACTCCAGCCCCAGCCGCTGCCAGATTTTGGGCGCGCGCTTCACATGGCCGGTGAAGACGTCGTAGGTTCCCCCTACCCCCATATAAAGCGCATCCGGCCAGTGTGAACGGCACGCCAGCATCAGCAGCTCCTGACGCGGCGACCCCAGTGCCACGGTCACCAGCTTCGCGCCGCTGGCGGCAATCCGGGCAAACAGGGCATCCTGATCCGCGGGCGCAAAATAGCCATCCTGCGCCCCGACAATATTCACATTCCACTGACGACGCAGCTTTGCACAGGTCTCATCCAGCACCTGCTGGCGACCGCCCACCAGAAACACCGGCGTCCCTTCCCGCCCGGCGCGTTCCATCAGCGCCTCCCATAAATCCGCGCCGGCAATACGCTGCACCGACGCCTGTGGGTACTTTTTACGGATCGAGCGCACAATGCTAATGCCATCGGCATACGCATATTCTGCCTGCGCCAGCAGCGTGCGTAACCCCTCATCCCGCTCGGCGGTCAGGATCTTCTCCGCATTGATCGCCACCAGAATGCCGCTGCGTACACTCTGCGACGGCATCAGAAAGCTCACTGCCGACGACATATTGTCGAAGCCATACAGGTCAACGCCGCGGATCCGGTACTGCGGCGTATCCGTTAACTGTGTCATATCTTCCGTTAATCCCAGAGGTTAATCAGAGCGGGCTGTGCAGCACCCGTCCACTGCGGTCGCGAATTAAACCTGCGCGATCCAGTAACCAGAAAAGTAATTTAGCCAGGCCCAGACAGGCAGCAAAAATGATGCAGAAAAACACCACGCGTGAACCGAAGGCATCCAGCCCTTCGCGTGCCAGCACGATCATGTTAAAGACCGCACCAAAACAGAAGCTTTGCAGGATAGCACCGCTGTAGCGGTTGGCCTCACGGCAGCCACGCTGGTAGATCGCATCGAAGGCTTTAATAATCATCCCCACCGCCACGGCACCGATCGGAATCGCCCAGACGCCGCCCATGACCACCAGCGAGCCGATCAGCGTCGGGGAAATGGCCAGGCCCGAATGGTTATCCAGCACTTCCCAGGTGAAGTAGTTCGCGCTGTTCAGCACGGTCAGCGGCCGATCCGGCCACAGCCAGGTTGGGATAAACACGTAGAAATCGCGCCACAGCGGTGCCAGCCCCTGAAACTCTATCCTGCCGTAGTTATCCAGCAGCAGGGCCAGATTCTCCCACGGTGAGAACGTATCCCGCGTCAGATAAAGGAAGGTGTAAAACGCTTCATCGCCCATAACGTCCAGGTTATAGCGGCGCAGCGCCAGCCAGAACATCCCCGCGATGGCCATCACCCCTGCCGTTGCCAGCATCCACAGGGTGATCCAGCCGCGCGTGATACCGATAAACAGGAACAGCGCAAAGGCAATAATGATATTGGCGCGAGTCCCGCCCACCAGCGCGTAAGTCAGCAGGCCGAAAGCCACCGTCACCACCAGAAACAGCAGCCAGTTGCGGCGCGTCGGACGCAGAAAATAGGGGATCAGCATCGCCGGAATAAAGAAATAGAAGAAGCGTTTCAGCGCCACGCCCGACACTTCGCTGGAGAAGATCTGGTTATAGGCCGTCAGACGGAACAGCAGAAAACCGTTGTGAATAAAGAACACCGTCACGGTCCCCAGCGCCACCAGCGCCAGAATCACACAGGTCAGGTGGGTTTCGACCCGGTTCATCTGCAGCCAGGGTTTTGCAGGCGGTGCATTGGCCGGTTTCAGCCGCACCTTATAACTGACGTAATAGATGGCATAAAACGCCGTAGCCGACAGCAGCGCCTCCAGCAGGTTTTCGACCGGCACCACCTCGACATGAAACCGGAACACGAGCAGGGAGGTCAGCGGGAAGCCGAAGTAGAAGGTCAGTAAAAACAGCAGCGTGAAAAAGAGGTGGAAGTTAAAACGGACGCGCTTAAACTCCCGCCAGGTCAGGGTCAGAATGAAACCCAGCGACAGCAGATAGACCACCAGCAGGCCGCCAAACTGCATAAGACTCATGACTTTTCCCCTTCGCTGAGCTGTAACGCTGCCCGCCAGCCCGCCAGATAACCGGGCGCGAAAAAGGCGATCGCCTCTTTATCACAGGTCATGAGCTGGCGACGCGCCTCGGCGATAACAGCAGGCGACAGCGTATCTTCGCTGAACAGCACCGGCAACTGCTGCTCTGCCACATCGCGCCAGAATGGATTTTTGCGGGTCAGCACAAACGGCACATTCGCCTGAATCAGCAGACAGAGTGTGCCTACCCCCTGCTGACGTTCAAACATAAAATAGCCGACGTGGCAGCGCGCCAGCAGCGCCAGATAGGCTTCAAACGCCATATTTTCACGTATCAGGTTCACCTGCCCCTGCGGGAACAGCGTCTCCGCTGCGGCCTGAATCTGGCTGATATAAGCCTCATTACCCGGCGGATAACCCAGCGGCACCTCAATGCGCACCTGCTCACCAAACTGCGCGTGAATCGCTTTTAAGCCTTCGATATGGCGGTTACCCGGATCGCCCGAGTTGCCCAGCAGCAGCGTGAACGGTTCCGTCAGATCAGCCTTCACGGCGGCGGCAGGCATTCGGGTCGGGAAATAGAGCAGTGAACCAGGCACCCGGCGATGCCGCTGCTGAAAGTGATGCAGGTCACCACGGGTGGCAAAAACCTGTGCCACCCGCCCCTGAGCTAACCGGCGAATGTGATAGAACAGGCGGAACTTCAGGCTGCGTGACTCTTCATAAAGATCGGCTCCCCAGACATGCCAGAACAGCTGGGAACGGCGCAGCTTACCGCTAAGCAGTGCCAGCCAGATCCACGGGTTAAACTGGCCGTGACAGAAGAAACGCTGCTGACGATTTTTTGCCCGTTGCAGTACCGCCTGCGCCAGCGCTTTCTTGCTGGCAAAACAGTCGATCCGCAATGCTGTGAAGGGGGCCAGACTCTCGGGCTGCCCGGTCACTACCATAAAATGGCGTGGCGAAGCCGCAGGCTGCTCAACGCTGAGAACGTCGTTGAAAAAACGCAGCACCGTGAGGTTGTGGTGGGGAATATCCGATCCCAGAACGTGAATTAAACTCATTTTTTCCGACAGTAAACAATAAAAGCGCCACAACACAGGGCAAAGTAAGCCATGTAGGTCAGCATATAGGCCTGTGCGGCCCCCGTTGCGCCATGTAACGGGATCAGCCAGCGTGAGAACAGGGTCAGTAACAGAAACTGGCTGATCTCAGTCAGAACATAAAAGCGCAGCGAGGCTTTGGCGATAACCAGATATCCGAAAACATAGGCGCCAACTTTAAAAACATCGCCGCACAGTTGCCAGACAAAGAGATCGCGCATCCCGCGAAAGGCTTCGGAGAAGAGCAGGCTGATGGCGAAATCGCGCAGCACCCAGACAGCCAGGCTGGCGACAGCCACGGCAGGCAGCACAAAGCGCAGCGCCCGGCCAATCTCCCGCGCGATATCGCGCTTGTTATCGAGCCGTGCCAGGGTCGGCAGCAGCCAGACGCTGAAGGTGGCGGTGATAAACTGCAGATAGGCATCGGAAATGCTGGTCACGCCCTGCCACAAACCGACCTGCGCCCAGCCCTGCTGCTCTGCCAGCAGGTTACGCATCAGCACCCAGGCCACCGGCAGGGTTACCGCCGTGATCAGCGCCATCAGGGTATATTTCGCCAGATTACGCGCCAGCTCAGGATGCCATTGCGGACGCAGCCAGCTCAGCGGCAGCGGCGCACGGCGTTTCAGCATCACCAGTGCCGGCAGCAGCAGCAGCGCCGGCACCAGCGCCAGACCGGTCAGTGCGCCCTGATAGCCACCCAGCCACCAGCAGACCAGATAGCCAATGACCCCAATCAGGCTGCCAGCGATCAGCGCCAGTGCATTGCCGCGCGCGTCGCGATAGCCCTTCAGCAGCGCCAGCGTAAAGTTGGCCCAGGCGATGCCGAGCTGAAGGAAAGCGACCACGCGGATGACGCCCTGATAGCGATCATGACCAAACAGCGCCGTACTGATCGGAGCCGCCGCCAGCAGAAACAGCAGCGCCAGCGCGCCGGAAAAGCCCAGCACCATGGCCGATGCCGTGCCCACCAGCGCCCGCAGCTGGCCGGGCTGCTGCTGGTACTGCGCCACATAGGTGGTGACACCGTTGAAGATACCCGCCCCGGCCAGTACACCCAGCACGGTAATCAGCTGACGGAAGTTCCCCGCCTGCCCCACACCTTCAGGACCGAAGCTGACCGCCAGCAGTTTCACCACCAGCAGACCAGACACAATTTTTACCAGCGTGGACGACGCGGTCCACACTGAGGCTCTGGCTAATGACATCAGGAAAAGAAGCTCAGCAGCGAGCTGATAACCGTGCTCTGATTATTATCCGACAGGTTATAAAACAGCGGCAGGCGCAGCAGGCGTTCGCTTTCGGCGGTGGTAAAGCGATCTTCCCCGACAAACTGCGAGAAACGCTCACCGGCGGGCGAACTGTGCAGCGGAATATAGTGGAACACCGTCAGTATCTCGGCTTCTTTCATCCAGTTAATCAGCGCCTGGCGATCATCCTGATCGCGCAGCTTGATGTAGAACATATGCGCATTGTGTTCGCAGCTGGCAGGGATCACGGGCAGGTCAATGCGCCCCTGTGCTGCCAGTGGCTGAAGCGCCTCATAGTAGCGCTGCCAGATGCGTAAACGCTGCTGGTTAATGCGTTCAGCCGCTTCCAGCTGTGCCCAGAGGTAGGCCGCCTGCAGATCGGCCATCAGGAAGCTCGACCCCATATCGCGCCAGGTGTATTTATCGACCTGACCGCGGAAGAACTGGCTGCGGTTCGTGCCCTTTTCCCGCACAATTTCGGCGCGCTCAACCAGACTGGCGTCGTTAATCAGGGTTGCCCCCCCTTCGCCACCCGCCGTGTAGTTCTTGGTTTCATGAAAGCTGAAGCAGCCGATATGGCCGATGGTGCCCAGCGCACGGCCTTTGTAGCGTGACATCACACCCTGCGCCGCATCTTCGATGACAAACAGCTTATGTTTTGCCGCCAGCGCCATGATGGTGTCCATTTCACAGGCAACGCCTGCGTAGTGCACCGGGACAATGGCACGGGTTTTTTCTGTGATGGCCGCTTCAATCAGGGTCTCATCAATATTCATGGTGTCCGGGCGCACATCGACAAAGACGATACGCGCGCCGCGCAGCACAAAGGCATTGGCGGTAGAGACAAAGGTGTAGCTCGGCATGATCACTTCATCGCCAGGCTGCAGATCGATAAGCAGTGCCGCCATCTCCAGCGAAGCGGTGCAGGAGGGGGTCAGCAGCACTTTCTTACTGCCGAAACGCTGCTCCATCCACTGCTGGCAGCGGCGGGTAAAGCCGCCGTCGCCGCACAGCTTGCCGCTGCTCATCGCCGACTGCATATACTCAATTTCTGTGCCCACCACGGGCGGCGCATTAAATGGAATCATGACCTTTCCTGTAAAACCAGTAGGCGGTGCTGTCGAGCCGGGCACCGCTGCGTAAATAGAGGCGCATCGCCGTGAGATTGCTGAGCTGAGTCGCCACCCGAAGCTGCGCGAGCTGCCTGACCCGCGCCCAGTCCGCCGCCGCCAGCATCAGTCGCTGACCCAGCCCCTGTCCCTGTGCGTCGGGCAGGACGCCGAGCAGGCCGATGCGGGCATCGCCCTCCACCGCACGCAGCGAAACAAAGCCCTGCACTCCACCCGCGGCATCACAGGCAACCAGGCACTGATCATCAAACGTACCGCGCACCGCATTTTCAATCCACTGCGCGTAAAAGCGGCCGCTGGCGTCCGGCGCATACCAGGGCGCACGAAAGCGGCTCTGACTGAAGAGCTGCGACGCAGCGTCGCGCAGAGAGGGGATCTGTGCCTCACGCGCAATGCGAATGCCCGCCTGCCGTTCCGTCTGATCAACCGCCAGCGTCAGATCGGCCTCGCCCTCCACCAGCTGAAACTGATGCTGCTGCAGCGTATCGATCAGCGCCGTTTCACCCGCAGCGACTTTCATCTGCATCAGTGCGCAGGGATGGCGCAGCGCCTGCTCCAGTGGCGTGTCGCCTTGCAGCGCCAGCCGCACCGTCTCAACACCGAAGAATGCGCTCTCCCAGCTGAGGGGATTAATATTGACGTGGACGGGCATGTAATAAATCCAGCAGGTATTGGCCGTAGCCGGTTTTCGTCAACGCGTCACCCGCGGCGCGCAGCTGTTCGTCACTCAGCCAGCCGTTACGCCAGGCGATCTCTTCCAGGCAGGCAATTTTAAAGCCCTGCCGTTTCTCCACGGTCTGCACAAACATGCTGGCTTCTACCAGGCTGTCATGGGTGCCGGTGTCCAGCCAGGCAAAGCCGCGTCCCAGCAGTTCGACTGTCAGCTCCCCCCGATCCAGATACATCTGGTTAATGGCGGTGATTTCCAGCTCGCCCCGCGCTGAAGGCCTGACCTGTTTCGCAAACTCAATCACCTGATTGTCGTAAAAATAGAGTCCGGTTACCGCCCAGCGCGACTTTGGCGTTTCTGGCTTCTCTTCAATCGAGATTGCCTTAAAGTTGTCGTCAAACTCCACCACACCGAAACGCTCCGGGTCCATGACCTGATACCCGAACACCGTTGCGCCCCGATTCTGTTCCACGACTTTCCGTAGCTTAGGACTGAAACCCTGGCCAAAATAGAGGTTATCGCCCAGAACCAGACAGCAGCTGTCATCACCGATAAAGGATTCGCCGATAATAAACGCCTGCGCCAGCCCATCAGGAGTGGGCTGCACCGCATAGCTGAGACGTATCCCGAACTCGCTGCCATCGCCCAGCAGACGTTCAAACTGCATCCGATCATCCGGTGTCGTAATGAGCAGGATGTCGCGAATCCCCGCCAGCATCAGCACAGAGAGCGGGTAATAGATCATCGGTTTGTCGTAAACCGGCAGAAGTTGCTTCGAGACTGCACGCGTTATCGGGTGTAATCGCGTACCCGACCCGCCCGCCAGAATGATGCCTTTCATCGCTGCTCCTTACGTGGATTTATTGCGATAAGCCGAGACGTTCACCCTGATAACGGCCATCGAGAATAGCCTGCCACCAGCTGGAATTGGCCAGATACCACGCCACGGTCTTACGCATACCGCTTTCGAAGGTCTCCTGCGGCTTCCAGCCAAGTTCATGCGCAATTTTACTGGCGTCAATGGCGTAGCGCAGATCGTGGCCCGGACGGTCAGTGACATAGGTAATCAGATCGCGGAAATATGCCAGCCCTGCAGGTTTTCGTTCTGCTGCCAGCTCTTCAAGCAGACGGCAAATCGTCTCAACGACCTCAATATTACGGCGCTCGTTATGGCCGCCAATATTGTAGGTTTCGCCAGGCTTGCCATGACTCACCACCTGATAGAGCGCGCGGGCGTGATCTTCGACGTAGAGCCAGTCCCGAATCTGCTGTCCGTTGCCGTAAACCGGCAGGGGTTTACCGGCCAGAGCATTGATGATGGTCAGCGGGATCAGTTTTTCCGGGAAATGACAGGGACCGTAATTATTTGAACAGTTCGTGACCAGCGTAGGTAACCCGTAGGTTCGCAGCCAGGCCCGCACTAAATGGTCGCTGCTGGCTTTACTGGCGGCGTAAGGACTGCTGGGAGCATAAGGCGTGGTTTCGGTGAAGTAAGCCTGGCTGTCATGCAGGTCGCCAAACACTTCATCGGTCGAGATATGGTGGAACAGAAAGGCATTTTTGCGCACATCATCCAGCTTCTGCCAGTAGAAACGTGCCGCTTCCAGCAAATGCCAGGTCCCGACAATATTGGTTTCGATAAAGGCCACCGGGCCATCTATTGAGCGATCAACGTGGCTCTCAGCCGCAAGATGCATCACGCAATCTGGCTGATGACGGGCGAAAACCTGATCGAGCGCCGGACGATCGCAGATATCCACCTGCTCAAAATGAAAGCGCGGCGAGTCGGCAACACTGGCGAGTGAGGCCAGATTTCCGGCGTAACTGAGTTTATCAACCACCACGACCTGGTGGTCGGTTTCTGCGATCAGAAAGCGTACCAGTGCCGAACCGATAAACCCGGCACCACCGGTGATCAGAAAACGCCTCATCGCCACACACCTTTGGTGTCGACAATCCATTGCTGCTGTACCTGAGCGGCATCGATAGCGCGGAAGGCGCGATGATCCACCAGCATCACCAGAATATCGGCCTGGGCCAGCGCCTGCTCGCCCGAGACCAGCTCAGCTTTGCCTGCCAGCGCGTCAGCGATCTGCGCAATGTGAGGCTCAACCACCCAGGTTGTGCCGCGGTGCCACTCCGCAATCTTCTGCGCCACGCCCACCGCCGGGCTTTCGCGCAGATCGTCAATATTGGGTTTAAAAGCCAGGCCGAAGCAGGCGATGGTGATATCGCTGGCGCGCTTGCCGGTCCGGGTCAGGCACTCCGCCAGCGCGGTTTTTACCTGGTCCAGCACCCACTGCGGCTTGGCATCATTGACCTCGCGCGCGGTGCGGATCAGGCGGGCTAATTCGGGATTCTGCGCCACGATGAACCAGGGATCGACGGCGATACAGTGTCCCCCGACGCCCGGCCCCGGCTGCAGAATGTTGACGCGCGGATGGCGATTCGCCAGCGAAATCAGCTCCCAGACGTTGATCCCCTGATCGGCGCAAATCAGCGACAGTTCATTGGCAAAGGCGATGTTCACATCGCGGAAGCTGTTCTCAGTCAGCTTGCACATCTCGGCGGTGCGGGCATTGGTTTCCACGCACTCGCCTTTCAGGAAAAGACGATACAGCTCGCTGGCGCGGGCGGAACAGGCGGGTGTCATGCCGCCGATGACCCTGTCATTATTGATCAGCTCGACCATCACCTGACCCGGCAGCACGCGCTCCGGGCAGTAGGCGACGAAGACATCGGGCGTCTCATCGTGCTGCGGAAAACGCAGGTCGGGACGCGCCGCCGCCAGCCAGTCGGCCATCTGTTCCGTGCTGCCAACCGGCGACGTCGACTCCAGAATCACCAGATCGCCCTTCTTCAGTACGGGGGCTATCGACTCTGCGGCGGCTTTCACAAAGCGCAGGTCGGGCTGATGGTCATCTTTGAACGGAGTCGGTACGGCAATAAGAAAGGCGTCCGCAGGCTCAGGCTGGGTGGTGGCACGCAGGTCGCCACGCGTGACGGCAGCATGTACCACCTGATCTAAGTCGGGCTCCACGATGTGGATCGCGCCACGGTTGATGGTTTCCACGGCGCGCGCGTTGATATCCACGCCCACCACTTTTTTTCCCTTTGAGGCAAAAACGGCTGCCGTCGGCAGCCCAATGTATCCCAGTCCAATCACGGAGATGGTTTCAAAACTCATAATTCGGCTCGGTTATCTTTTAAGGCTTGTAAAATACGACCGCAGGCTTTGCCATCGCCATAAGGATTATGGGCATGGCTCATCGCCTGCCAGGCCTCATCGTCACTCAGCAGTTCGCTCACGCTGGCCACGATAGTAGCGACATCGGTTCCCACCAGTTTCACGGTGCCGGCATCGACCGCTTCCGGCCGCTCGGTGGTGTCGCGCATCACCAGCACCGGTTTACCCAGCGACGGCGCCTCTTCCTGGATACCGCCGGAGTCGGTGAGGATTAACCAGGCGCGGTTCATCAGCCAGACAAAAGGCAGATACTCCTGCGGTTCGATCAGAATGATATTTTCAATGCCGCTGAGTATCCGGTTAACCGGTTCGCTGACATTGGGATTGAGGTGCACCGGATAGACAATCTGCGCTTCCGGATGCTGGCGGGCAATCTGCGCCAGCGCGCTGCAGATCCGTTCAAACCCGCCGCCAAAGCTTTCACGACGATGACCGGTGACCAGCACCAGTTTCTTCTCCGGATCGAGAAACGGATAGCGCGCGGCCAGCTGCGCATTCAGGTTCGAGTCATCCAGCACCCGGTCACGTACCCACAGCAGCGCGTCAATAACCGTATTGCCGGTCACGATAATGCGTGAGTCGGGGAGATTTTCCTGCAGCAGATTCTGTCGCGAGCGCGAGGTCGGGGTGAAATGCAGGCGGGCGAGATGGCCGGTCAGCTTACGGTTGCCCTCTTCCGGCCACGGCGACGCGAGATCGCCGGTGCGCAGCCCGGCTTCCACATGGCCAACGGGAATCTGATGATAAAAGGCGGCCAGACTCGCCGCCAGCGTGGTCGTCGTGTCGCCGTGCACCAGCACGATGTCGGGCCGGAAGTCGAGCAGAACGGTTTTCATGCCCTCTAAGATCCGGCAGGTGATCTCCGTCAGCCCCTGCTCAGGCCGCATGATATTGAGATCGTAGTCCGGCTGCAGTCTGAACAGACGCAGCACCTGATCGAGCATTTCGCGATGCTGGGCGGTGACGCACAGCCGTGATTCAAACGCGGGATCCTGCGCCAGCGCCTGAACCAGCGGGGCCATTTTTATCGCTTCGGGGCGAGTACCAAATACGGTCAGAACTTTCACACTGTTTCTCTCAATCATGCGTGTCTGACATCAGACGCGGACGACGTGCCAGCGCCACGCCCGCGCCGGTTAATGCCCCAACGGCACCCCACATAATCATCATGAACAGACGTCGCGGGCTGTCACGTGATACCGGCTCTTCCGGCGTACGCAGATAACGGTAGGTCTGGAACTGGCTGTTCAGTCTGGGTCCGGTCTGCAGCGTGGCCAGCATCGCTCTGTTTTGATCATAGCTGATATCGAAGCTGGGACCGGTGGCACGCAGGGTTTCAAGCTGTCCCTGCAGCACGGGCTGGCCCAGCAGGAAGAGATCGCTGTCCGCCAGATTTTCACCCGCTTCGCGCGTCTGTTTCTCATTGATACCCTGCTGACTGGCGATCTTCAGCGCCTGCTCCAGACGGTGCTGCTGGCGCTGGAACACGGCGTTCGCCACATCTTCCTGACGTTTTACCTGCGCCTGCAACTGAGCGGTGCGCGCCTGCCAGGCCCCTTTTAACTCATCATTCAGATGACGTGCGGCGCGCTCGCTGGCGTAGGCAATATACTGACGCAGCAGGTTGTTGGCGTCGCCTGCGGTTTCCGCTTTGAGTCTGACGTTGTCCGGCAGGTTATGTGCCGCGTCCGCCGGGGTGAAGAGAATGTTGCCGATCATGTCGTCAAGCAGCGCGGCATCGTTGTGCGCGTTGCCGGTTTTACGACTCTTGTAGTAGTCGGTTTGCTGCCAGAACTCGCGACGCGTATCCCACGAGGCGAGCTGCATGATGAACTCCTGATAGACCTCATCCATCACCGTTGGCGAGGGCGCCGCCAGGGTTAAGGCGTTGTTCCGCACATCCAGGTTGGTCAGAAACTGCTGCTGTGCGTAGTAGGAGCCCAGCATATTCACCGTCGGACGATCGGTGATCGCCGTGGTGCTCCAGACCTGTTTCAGCAGCAGCGTCGCCAGCCAGGCGACCAGGGCAAACAGCAGGGCCAGACCCACAATCCAGCGCTTGCCACGCCATAACCGGCAGCCTAAGCCGCGAAGATCCAGTTCGTTGTCCACAACGTCAGAAGGCATGGCAGAGATATCCTTTAATCAGCATTGGGTTCATTTATTTTTTGCTTCGCGATGATGGCTCAGACGGCGCTTGATGCGACGGATACGCCGCGCCACGCGCCATGCGTGTTTCAGGCAGTAGCCATAAACCATGAACGCGCCCAGGAAAAGCAGCAGCATCACCCACTCAGGGATAAACGCCAGATACTCACCCAGCACCCCGATGCCAGCGAGAATCGCGGCCGCCACAGTAATCAGCACAAAGGCCTGACGCGAGCTGAAGCCGGCGCGCATAATCAGATGGTGGATGTGCTGACGGTCAGCCGAGAACGGGCTCATGCCTTTGCGCAGACGGCGATACATGATCGCCACCATATCCATCAGGGGAATGGCGATGAGCCAGAGGGCGGTCACCGGCGTGATGGGGTGGCTCAGACCCTGCGTGGTTTCCAGCAGAATCCAGATGATGGTGAAGCCGATCATGGTACTGCCGGCGTCACCCATAAAGACTTTAAAGCGGCGGCCAAGAAAGCCCAGGTTAAGCAGAATATAGGGCAGCGTGGCGGCGATCATCGCAAAGCACCACATCGCCAGGCTGGTCTGGCCGTCGAAGTAGAGGATGATGCCCATGGCGGCAAAGGTCACTGAGGAGAGGCCGCCCAGCAGACCGTCGATGCCATCCACCATATTAAAGGCGTTAATCGCGGCCCAGACGGCAAACAGGGTCAGCACATAGCCAAAGGGCCCCACGATCAGCTCGAACGGACCGACGATAAAGCCCAGACTCAGCAGATAGAGTTTCGCCCCCACCATCATGACGACAGCCACCAGCGCCTGCACCACCGCGCGGATTTTGACGCTGATATCAAAGCGATCGTCGAGCGCTCCGACCAGCACCAGCACACCGGCACAGCCCAGGTAGAGCAGCGCGTGTGGCAGATAGTAGTTGGTAATCGCGAACGCAAAGCAGATCCCTGCGAACACGGAAATGCCGCCCACCAACGGAATCGCGCCATGATGGCGTTTGCGTGAGTTAGGCTTATCAACTAAACCAATTTTTTTAGCTGCTTTTCGAGCAAAAAAGAGGAAAGCCAGTGAAAAGAGAAAAATTAAACCAAGCTCAGTACTCATAGTGAGTAAATTCACGTTAAACGCTCTCAGCTAACATCCCGCACAACAATACGCGAAAAAGCACGTTTATCGCTGCGTCGGATTCCGAATTCTGCATCAAGAGACAGACGAACGGTCAAAAATTCGCCATCACTACCACAGTCATTATAAATGCTCCTGCCAGTGTTCAATCCTATAGCTCACAAATGAAAAACGCCACGTCGGGACGTGGCGTAAGGGCGATTTTCTGCGAATCCGGATTAAAAAAGCCGAATCAGTGGTCCGGCCTGGCCGTATCAGATTATGAACGCTTCATCATGTCGAAGAATTCATCATTGGTTTTCGTCATCGCCAGTTTGTTGATGAGGAACTCCATTGCGTCGATTTCGCCCATCGGGTGAATGATCTTACGCAGGATCCACATCTTCTGCAGCTCTTCCTGAGAGGTAAGCAGCTCTTCTTTACGTGTGCCGGAGCGGTTGTAGTCAATCGCCGGGAAGACACGTTTTTCAGCGATTTTACGGGCGAGATGCAGTTCCATGTTACCGGTACCCTTGAACTCTTCGTAAATCACTTCGTCCATCTTCGAACCGGTATCAACCAGCGCGGTGGCGATGATGGTCAGGCTGCCGCCCTCTTCCACGTTACGTGCAGCACCAAAGAAACGCTTTGGACGATGCAGGGCGTTGGCATCCACACCACCGGTCAGGACTTTACCTGACGCCGGCACCACGGTGTTATAAGCACGCGCCAGACGGGTGATGGAGTCGAGCAGAATGATGACATCTTTCTTGTGCTCAACCAGACGCTTGGCTTTCTCAATGACCATTTCCGCAACCTGAACGTGGCGTGACGCCGGCTCATCGAAGGTTGAGGCAATGACTTCACCTTTGACCAGACGCTGCATCTCGGTCACCTCTTCCGGACGCTCATCGATCAGCAGGACCATCAGCACGCAGTCCGGATAGTTATACGCCAGGCTCTGCGCGATGTTCTGCAGCAGCATGGTTTTACCGGCTTTCGGCGGTGCAACGATCAGACCACGCTGACCACGACCGATCGGCGACGCCAGATCCAGAACGCGAGCCGTTAAATCTTCCGTTGAACCATTACCCCGTTCCATGCGCAGACGTTTGTTGGCGTGCAGCGGCGTGAGGTTTTCGAACAGAATCTTATTACGCGCGTTTTCCGGCTTGTCGTAGTTAACTTCGTTAACTTTCAGCAGCGCAAAATAACGTTCACCTTCTTTCGGTGGACGGATTTTGCCAGAGATGGTGTCACCAGTGCGGAGGTTAAAGCGGCGGATTTGGCTGGGGGAAACGTAGATATCATCAGGGCCGGCGAGGTAGGAGCTGTCTCCGGAACGGAGGAATCCAAATCCATCCTGAAGAATCTCCAGCACGCCATCACCGAAGATGTCTTCGCCGCTCTTCGCGTGCTGCTTCAGGATTGAAAAGATAATGTCCTGCTTGCGCATGCGAGCCTGATTTTCCAGCCCCATATTTTCGCCGAGAGTAATCAGCTCAGCAACCGGCGTATTCTTTAATTCGGTAAGATTCATAGTGATGGGTTCTTAAACTCGGGGTAATACTCGGAATGTTTGTCGTGAATGGTATGGCAACTAATCCATGCCGTTAATGGCTCTTTTCGGCTCTTCCCGACGATCATCGAATAGAATGGCGATCGGTATGCAGGGAGATGTCCGAATGTAATGCCAGAGTTGGAGCTAACCGTAAGATTGCTGAACCGTTCTATCTTTATAAGGTACAGGGCGAATGGGTTCAACAAGGGAAAACTTTAGATGCTAACTACAAGGTAAGTTCGTAATGCAGTGTGAGTAAATTAGCACGCCTGAAAGCGAACGTCCAGCAGCAGGAGATAAATTCACCACTGCCAGACATTCAGCCCTGCATTACGCCAGGTTGGCGTTCAGGAACTCTTTCAGCTGGCCTTTAGACAGCGCGCCCACTTTGGTCGCGGCGACTTCGCCATTTTTGAACAGCAGCAGCGTCGGGATACCACGAATGCCATACTTCGGTGCCGTGCCTGGGTTATCGTCAATATTCAGCTTAGCGATGGTCAGCTTGCCATCATACTCTTCTGCAACTTCATCAAGGATTGGCGCGATCATTTTGCAAGGACCACACCATTCAGCCCAGAAATCTACCAGTGTAACGCCGTCGGCTTTCAGCACGTCGGTGTCGAAACTGTCATCAGTCAGATGAACGATTTTATCGCTGCTCATGTTTTACTCCACAAGATTATGCCTGGCGAATTGGCGTAATATATACCAATGTTGGTTGACTTTATTTCATCGGATACGCTTTCGTAAAGCGATAGTAAGCTGATATTCTACCACACTATGAGCAAAACACACTTAACTGAACAGAAGTTTTCCGACTTCGCCCTGCACCCTAAAGTGGTTGAAGCCCTTGATAGTAAAGGCTTTCAATACTGCACGCCGATTCAGGCGTTAGCTCTGCCTTTTACGCTTTCAGGGCGTGATGTTGCAGGCCAGGCGCAAACCGGTACCGGCAAAACGATGGCGTTTCTGACGTCAACGTTTCATCATCTTCTCTCTTATCCTGCGGCGGAAGGTCGTCAGGTTAATCAGCCACGGGCACTTATTCTTGCGCCAACGCGTGAACTTGCTGTGCAGATTCATGCAGATGCCGAACCCCTTACCGCCTCAACCGGCCTGAAACTGGGTCTCGCCTATGGCGGAGACGGTTATGATAAACAGCTGAAAGTGCTGGAGCAGGGCGTAGATATTCTGGTGGCCACCACCGGTCGCCTGATCGACTACGCGAAACAGAATCACGTTAACCTCGGTGCCATCCAGGTCATGGTGCTGGACGAAGCCGATCGCATGTTCGATCTCGGCTTTATTAAAGATATTCGCTGGCTGTTCCGCCGTATGCCGCCTGCCACGCAGCGCCTGAGCATGCTGTTCTCGGCAACGCTCTCTTATCGCGTGCGTGAACTGGCGTTCGAGCACATGAACAGCGCGGAATATGTTGAAGTGGAACCGGAACAGAAAACCGGCCATCGCATTCAGGAAGAGCTTTTCTATCCGTCTAACGAAGAGAAAATGCGCCTGCTGCAGACCCTGCTGGAAGAAGAGTGGCCGGATCGCGCCATTGTCTTCGCCAACACCAAGCACCGCTGTGAAGATATCTGGGGCCACCTGGCCGCTGATGGTCACCGCGTTGGCCTGCTGACCGGCGATGTGGCACAGAAGAAGCGCCTGCGCATTCTTGATGACTTCACCAAAGGGGACGTGGATATTCTGGTCGCGACGGACGTTGCTGCCCGTGGTCTGCACATCCCGGCGGTCACCCACGTCTTTAACTACGATCTGCCTGATGACTGTGAAGATTACGTTCACCGCATTGGCCGTACCGGTCGTGCAGGTGCCAGCGGACACTCTATCAGCCTGGCCTGTGAAGAGTACGCGCTGAATCTGCCGTCGATTGAAGAGTACATTGGCCACAGCATCCCGGTCAGTAAGTACAGCAGCGAAGCACTGTTAACCGATTTGCCGCCGCCTAAGCGTCTGCAGCGTAGCCGTTCCGGTAATGGCCCACGCCGTGGAGGCAATAACGCTAATCGTCGCGGTGCGCCTCGCAACAACAACCGTAAACGTTCAGGTTAGGCCACCATGCTCAGCGCGTCGTCACTTTATGCAGCGATTGATTTAGGGTCTAACAGCTTTCATATGTTGGTGGTGCGCGAGGTCTCTGGCAGTATTCAGACCGTGGCAAAAATCAAGCGCAAGGTTCGTCTTGCCGCCGGTCTGGATGCCAGTAATCAGTTATCAGCCGAAGCCATGGCGCGTGGCTGGCAATGCCTCCGGCTCTTCTCTGAGCAACTGCAGGATATTCCCCCCGATCAGATTCGCGTGGTGGCGACCGCCACGCTGCGTCTGGCCGCGAATGCGCAGACCTTCCTCGATACCGCCCAGCAGATTCTTGGCTGCACCATCAACGTCATCAGCGGTGAAGAAGAGGCGCGCCTGATTTATCAGGGCGTGGCTCACACCACGGGCGGCTCCGACCAGCGTCTGGTGGTGGATATCGGTGGCGGCAGTACCGAGCTGGCCACCGGCGATGGTTCGCACGCGTCGGTGTTGTTCAGTCTGTCGATGGGCTGTGTCACCTGGCTGGAGCGTTTCTTCAGCGATCGTCATCTGGCAAAAGAGAACTTTGACCAGGCGGAGCAGGCGGCCCGTGAGATGATCCAGCCTGTCGCCGCGCAGCTGCGTCAGCAGGGCTGGCAGGCGTGTGTCGGTGCGTCCGGCACGGTTCAGGCGCTGCAGGAGATTATGGTGGCGCAGGGCATGGATGAGCGTATCACGCTGAGGAAGCTGCAGCAGCTTAAGCAGCGCGCCATCCAGTGCGGCAAACTGGAAGAGCTTGAAATCGAAGGGCTGACGCTGGAACGGGCGCTGGTGTTTCCCAGCGGTCTGTCGATCCTGATCGCCATTTTCCAGACGCTCAATATCGATAGCATGACCCTGGCGGGCGGCGCGCTGCGTGAAGGGCTGGTCTACGGCATGCTGCATCTGCCCGTCGACCGCGATATCCGCACCCGCACGCTTCACAACGTCCAGCGCCGGTTCAGCATTGATGTTGAACAGGCGGATCGTGTGCGTCAGCTGGCGGAGAGCTTCTTCCGTCAGGTTTCCACCCCGTGGAAGCTGGATCAGCGCTGTCGTGAGCTGCTGCTCAGCGCCTGTGCAATCCACGAAATCGGCCTTAGCGTCGACTTCCGGCATGCGCCACAGCATGCAGCTTACCTGGTGCGTCATCTGGATCTGCCTGGCTTTACACCGGCGCAGAAGAAGCTGCTGGCCTGCCTGCTGCAAAACCAGAGCGGCAGCATCGATCTGGCGCTGCTGACCCAGCAAAACGCCCTGCCGCCGCGTCTGGCGGAGCGGATGTGCCGTCTGCTGCGGCTGGCGATTATTTTCTCGACCCGCCGCCGCGATGACACCCTGCCAGCGGTGCGACTCCAGGCGGACGATGATGCCCTGCATCTGACCCTGCCCGCTGGCTGGCTGGAGGCGCATCCGCTGCGCAGCGAGCTGCTGGAGCAGGAGAGCCACTATCAGTCCTACGTCCACTGGTTGTTAACCCTGTCGTAATCCCTGCGTCTGAGGCGAATTGTCTTCGCCTCTCCGCCCGACGCGCTTACCCTTTTCTGGCTTTATCCAGCATCGCCCGCAGACCGGCAACCCGGCTCTGCCCGGTTTTCATCCGCTCCTCGGCACTGACCACTTTGCGCTCAGTCTCCCACTGCAGATCGTCCTGCGGCAGCTCCAGCAGAAAACGGCTCGGCTCCGGCCGCACCAGCTCGCCATATTGCCGTCGTTCACGGCAGAGGGTAAAGGTCAGCTCTTTCTGCGCCCGTGTGATGCCGACATAGGCGAGACGACGCTCCTCTTCGATATTGTTCTCATCGATGCTGCTCTGATGCGGTAACAGCCCCTCTTCCATGCCCACCAGAAAGACATAGGGGAACTCCAGCCCTTTGGAGGCGTGCAGCGTCATCAGCTGCACCTGATCCAGCTCTTCATCGCTTTCACCGCGCTCCATCATGTCGCGCAGGGTAAAGCGCGTGACCACCTGGGCCAGCGTCATCGGCTCGTCGATATCGCTGCCCTCCAGCATTTCGGTCATCCACTGAAACAGCGTATTGACGTTCTTCATCCGCATTTCTGCGGCTTTCGGACTGCCGGAGGTTTCGAACAGCCAGCTTTCGTAATCGATGCCGCGAATCAGATCGCGGACCGCGTTGACCGGCTCACGTTCGGTCAGCTGGATGATCTCATTCAGCCAGTGGGTAAAGCGCTGCAGATGCTCCAGGCCACGCCCGCTGAGGGTCTGACCCAGCCCGACATCAAAACTGGCATGAAACAGGCTCTTACTGCGCAGATTCGCCCATTCACCGAGCTTCTGCAGCGTCGCCGGACCTATCTCGCGACGCGGTGTGTTGACGATGCGCAGGAATGCGCTGTCATCCTCAGGGTTAGTCAGCACGCGCAGATAGGCGAGCAGATCTTTAATCTCCGGCCGTGAGAAGAACGAGGTGCCGCCAGAGATGCGATAGGGAATGCGGTTCTGCATCAGAAACTTTTCAAAGGTGCGTGACTGATGGTTACCACGGTAGAGAATCGCGTAATCTTTGTACTGCGTTTTGTTGATAAAGTGATGCGCAATCAGTTCGCCGGTGACCCGCTCCGCTTCATGCTCTTCGCTGTTGGCGGTCACCACTTTGAGTTCGCTGCCCTGCCCCAGCTCGGAGAAGAGCCGCTTTTCAAACACGTGCGGATTGTTGGCAATCAGGATGTTCGCCGCTTTCAGGATGCGCTGCGAGGAGCGGTAGTTCTGCTCCAGCTTCACCACCTCCAGCGCCGGAAAGTCCTGACTCAGCAGCACCAGATTCTGAGGCCGCGCGCCGCGCCAGGAGTAGATCGACTGGTCATCATCACCCACCACCGTGAAGCGCGCCCGCGCGCCAACCAGCAGTTTAACCAGCTCATACTGGCTGGTGTTGGTATCCTGGTACTCATCCACCAGCAGATAGCGGATACGCTGCTGCCAGCGTTCGCGCACCTCCTGATTACGCTGCAGCAGCAGCGTCGGCAGCAGGATCAAATCGTCAAAATCGAGAACGTTGCACGATTTGAGATGCTGACTGTAGAGGCCATAGCAGTGGGCAAAAATGTTCTCCTGCTGCGATCGCGCCAGCGCGGCCGCGCCCTGCGGATCGATCAGGTCATTTTTCCAGTTCGAGATGGTGGAGATGAGCTGCTGCAACAGCGTCTTATCCTCCTCCAGCCACTCTCTGGTCAGCTCTTTCAGCAGGGCGAGCTGATCCTGATCGTCAAACAGCGAGAAGTTGGACTTCATGCCCAGCGCCGCCGTTTCGCGCTTGATGATCTCCAGGCCCAGCGTATGGAAGGTAGAGATGAGCAGGCCACGCGCCTCTTTGCGACCCAGCGTCTGCGCCACACGCTCTTTCATTTCGCGCGAGGCTTTATTGGTGAAGGTCACCGCAGCGATGTGCCGCGCCTGATAGCCGCACTCACGAATCAGATGGGCGATTTTATTGGTAATTACGCGGGTTTTACCCGATCCCGCGCCCGCCAGTACCAGACAGGGACCGGTAACAAATTCGACGGCACGTTGTTGGCTGGGGTTTAAACGCATAGAAGAAATCGCCTGATTGAATCAAAAGAAAGGGGTTTATACTGGGCGGCAATTATACACAACCGAGATACCAACATGGCGAAAACCGCGGCGGCTTTACACATCCTGGTCAAAGAGGAAGCGCTGGCAAAAGAGATTCTGGCGAAACTGGCGAAGGGCGGCAATTTCCAGCAGCTGGCGAAGAAGCATTCGACCTGTCCTTCCGGCCGTAAGGGGGGCGATCTGGGCGAGTTTCGTCAGGGACAGATGGTCCCGGCCTTTGATAAAGCGGTCTTTACCTGCCCGCTGCTGACGCCTTACGGGCCGGTAAAGACCGGCTTTGGTTATCACATTATCAAAGTGCTTTACCGCAACTAGTTACTTCTTCTGCTTCATCTGCTGCAGAACGTTGCTGCACTGGTTGTCTTCGTTGTCGCTGGGGGAGATCAGTGCCAGCAGCGCCGCTGCCGGCCCCACGACCGCACCCAGCGCCACGGCGGCGGCCCCACGGGCCAGCAGTGGCCCCGCTTTCACACCCGCATCAGGATTCTTAAAGGTGCCGCGCACGTAGAGCGGGGAGCGCAGCGTGACGATGCGGACACCTTTACTCTCCGGATTGATCGACATGTCCAGTCGCTCACTGGCGAAGTTGGCGTTCCCTGACACATTGATAATCGCGTTCTCGGTATCAAACACAAACAGGTTCGGCGTCGCCAGGCCGTTCTGCAGTCTGATATCGGTGGCCGCGCAGTTGATGCGCACCTGATCGTCACCAAAGAGTTTGCCGACCACGTAGTTACCCACGTTCAGTCCGGCGATCTCCATCAGATTGCGGCTGATCAGCCCGTCATTCATCAGCAGCTTCAGCTGACCGTTGCTGGTCGCCAGCAGGTCGGCGACCGAGTTGCCGGTGCCGGTAAAGCTGGCATCGCCGTTGAGCTGACCCAGGCTGTTCTTCATCGCCTGCACATCCGGGAACAGCTGACGCAAACGCAGCTTGCGTGCATGCAGGTCAACCCGGCCACGCATCGGTGAGCGATCGCCCTCCAGCCGGATAGTGCTGTTGAGATTGCCGCCCGCGATACCAAAGCGCAGCGGGTCCAGCAGCAGATCACCGTTTTTGAGCTGTAAGTGGGTATAAAGATCGCTCAGCGGCAGTGAGTTGCTGTGTTCGATACGTTTGCCGCTGAATTTCACGTCGGCATCCATGACATCCCAGCTTTTGGTTTCAAACCTGTCGTGCGGCAGCACACGGTCAGCAGGCTGATTCGATTTCTCACCACGCCGGGCTTTGGCCTGGGCGGTCTTCTCACTCCCTTTGCCGGAGTCCACACCAATCAGCGGCCCCAGATCGGCCATGCGCAGTTGCTCAGAGGTGAGTTCCCCGGTGAGAGTGGGACGAGGTTTGCCCTGCGTGTAGATCAGCGAGCCATGAATGTCGCTGTCGCCGATATGACCGTTAAATTTCTCATAGCGGTAGACCGCACCCTTTTCCCCGCTGAATTTCGCGATCAGATGGCCGTCCGTTTCATAAGGCGGGGTATCAGGCAGCAGAACGCCAGTCAGGCCATAGAGGTTTGCCAGCGTATCGCCGGAGAAGCGCAGACGCACATTCAGTCCGCCCAGGTTCATCGGGTCCTGCACGCCCCCGGTTACCTGAACCCGCGTGGTGCCGTTACGCAGATCGGCCTGCACCGGGAAAGGGGTGTTCTGGCTACGCAGCGAAAGCATGCCGCCAATCTTGCCTTCACCGCTGAGCTTTTCATTGTTGTAGGCGCCACTGGCCTGCCAGCCAAAGACGAAGTCGCCCGCGCCCTTCTGCTGATCGTCGCCGCCGGCAATCTGCGCATAGGGCACCGGTTTGCCCAGCGGATTTACCTGTACCGTGACATCGGCGCGGTTGACCGCATCGCGATAGCGGATTTGCCCCTGATCAAACAGGATATTATCCAGCCGGAAGGACCAGGCCGAGGGCGTGCTGTTCCTGTCATCCTTGTCACTACCGGCGAGATCAAACGTCCAGTTATTCTTTTTATCCGCCGTCTGGATCAGACGCGCATCGGGTCGCTGCAGCTTAATCCACGGGATGAAAAGCTCTTTGTGTAGCAGCGACAGCGGTGCCAGCGTCGCGTCGGCCCGTTGCAGATGGACCATGGTGACATCAGGAATGCCAGGCGGATTACCCAGCATGATATCTTCGGCGTGTATTTGCGGCCACGGCACCCAGCGCCGCCAGCCCGACTCGTCGCGATTGCGCACCCAGTCGATCCCCAGATCCCCCCGGATAGCAAAAGGACGATTGAGTTCGGTTGAGACTTTCTGATTGATGGTGGGCTTAAGACGGTTCCAGTCAAATGTGGCGATCACCACAATAATCACCACAATCAACAACACCAGAATGCCTGCAACCCAACTGACGATTTTCCCGGTACGCGACATGTCGCTTTCTCCTTGCTCTTTCACGGCCTGCGTTAAAGATAGTCGAGACGGCGGGCAACGGCATCAGGGAAGCTGGAGAGTAAGATGATTCAGTTCAGAAAATGGGACAGGCCGCGAAAAGTAGTAGCCCTGGGCCGCGATAGCCGGGGAGTGCCTGACCTGCTGCCACTGCTCTTCCGTTTCCACGCCCTCGACAATCACGCCGTTGCAGTAGCGATTGATGAGCGCCAGCAGCATTGAAAAGAGGCTGCGTCCTTCATCAGAACTGCCCAGCAGAATAAAGAGGTCGCGCGACAGCTTGATGTAATCATATTTCAGTTCGGTCAGCGCAGAGAAATTGGCCATGCCAGAGCCAAAATCATCCAGCCACAGCGGGCCCAGTTCCGGGATCTTTTCCACCCTCTCCGCCTGTGGCAGCGCATGATTTTCTGTCAGCTCAAAGCGGATCCAGGGCAGGCGGGCAATCAGGTGACGAATGGCCGGCCGGTGCTGAATGGAGAGCAGCGAGGGGCCATCGATGTTGACCGAGGCGATCACACCGTTGCGCTCAAAGAAGGCGGACCACTGCGTCAGCAGCTCCAGCTGCTCATAGATCACATTGAGGCGCTGAGTGATGTCGAGCCCGGCAAACCAGGCCTCAGGTGACAGATTCCGTTGCGGCTGTGCAGGATGAGAAACGGCGGTCAGCAGTTCAATGGCGAGTAACCGACCAGTGACCCGATAGATAGGCTGGAACCGATAGCGCCGCTGACACTGTTGCCAGAAGAGCGGGGTTTCCGTTTGATAATCAGGGTCAATTGAAGACGGCAGCCATTGACTAGTACTCTCCATCACCATGGTATTTTCCTGGTTGATAATATGTCCCCAAAACGGGTGACGCAGCTGCAATTATCGTGAGTGTCTGTGGTAAAGAGATGAACGATCCGGCCACAAAAAGGGAAAGTCTATCAGCTACGTCGTTCACATAATCGGTAAAAAAAGCCGAAATTAGCGCCGCTTATCTGCCAGATTCGCCCTCTCCTGCACCTTAAGCCAAATCAAAACAGCGTTTTAAAAGCGTTGACGACTGCCATACCAGACGCGAGACTGAGCACTCTTTCACTACGGGTTGCAAACCATGACGCAGAAGAAGATTGCCATTATCGGCGAATGCATGATTGAGCTGTCGGAAAAGGGTGAGAACATCAGACGGGGTTTTGGCGGCGATACGCTGAACACGGCGGTTTATCTCGCCCGTCAGGTGGATGAGCAGCAGTTGCGGGTCGATTACGTTACGGCGCTGGGGACGGATTCGTTCAGCGACCAGATGATAACCGCCTGGCAGCAGGAGAAGGTCAACACCGGCCTGATTCAGCGTCTCGATAATAAAATGCCAGGCCTGTATGTGATTGAAACCGATGCGCAGGGCGAGCGCACCTTCTGGTACTGGCGCAGCGATGCCGCGGCCCGCTACTGGCTCGACAGCCCGCACTCAGACGCGATCGCCAGCCAGCTGGCGCACTATGACTATCTTTACCTCAGCGGTATCAGTCTGGCGATTCTGCCCGCTGCCAGCCGGGAAAAACTGATGCAGCTTCTGGCCCACTGCCGGGCACAGGGCGGCAAGGTGATTTTCGATAATAACTATCGCCCGCGGTTATGGGCCGATCGGGCCAGTGCACAGAGCGCCTATGGCGCCATGCTCCGCTATACCGATATCGCCTTTCTCACCCTGGATGATGAACATCTGCTGTGGGGCGAGCAGCCGCTGGAGGAGGTTATCGCGCGTACCCGTCAGGCGGGCGCCAGCGAAATTGTGATCAAGCGCGGTGCGGAGGCCTGTCTGGTCGCCATGGGTGATGCGCCGCTGATTGAGGTGCCTGCGGTCCGGCTGGCGAAGGAGAGCGTGGTTGATACCACGGCCGCGGGTGATTCGTTCAGCGCCGGATATCTGGCACGCCGTCTGACCGGCGCATCGGCAGAAGCCGCCGCACAGCGTGGGCATCTGATCGCCAGTAGGGTCATTCAGCATCGTGGCGCGATTATTCCGGCAGAGGCAATGCCTGACTGACGGGCTGGCAAAGCCGGGCGTGGTAAACGCGCCTCGACAGGGGGTCGGGAGTGGCCGGAAAACGATTACGGTATACCCGGCGTCCTGTGAGTTACGCTTGCCTGAATGTACCTGGCGCGGACTCTGCCTGCATTCAGGGAGGTCCGTTTCACAGGCATCCGGCAGAGATGGCGCGGCAGTGAAGGAACACCCCTTACGCTGAAATCATCATGTCGCCTTAAGAGCGGGCAGCGTGATCTCCGGTCAATTGCGGCTAATAAAGCGAGCCGTGCCACGCATTTCTCTTAAGCTGAGAATTCGTGATTAATCGCAGATTGCCGATCGTGATACCTGTTTAATTCCCCTTATAATTTATTGATTAAAATTAGCCAGTTATAGCTACCTTGTCGCCACCAGGCATAGTCCGAATCTGCCCGATCCTGCCCTTTTCGGATGGACGTTCGCCGCAAAAAAGACCATCTTTTAATCAACAACAGCAGGACGCTGTGCTCTCCGGCCGTGAACAAAAAAATTAAAATATTCTCCGCATCAGGACCTATTTATGCACACAGAAATCATTAATATCTGGCCACACGGTGATGCGCCAGGTGCCAGCGATTCGCGGGCACAGCCGCAGATCGTCGATATGGCAAAAGAGTATGAGCCTTACGATCGCGCCGCCACCGGCGTACGTTGCCCGGAGATGGCGATCTGGCATCCGGTCGAATCCAACGGGATCACCCTGCTGGTCGCGCCAGGCGGAGGTTATCAGCGTGTGATGATCGACCGTGAAGGCAGCGCCCTGGCGACCTTCTTCACCTCAATGGGCTACACCCTGGCGGTCATGACCTACCGCCTGCCCTATGATGGTCATCATGAAGGCCCCGATGCGCCGCTGGCCGATGCACAGCGCGCCGTGCGTGTGCTGCGTGAACGAGCGCAGCGCGGCCTGAATGGAAAGTACATTGTGATGATGGGCTTTTCGGCGGGTGGCCACGTCGCGGCCAGCCTGGGCACACGCTTCGCGGAAAAACTCTATCCGGTGCAGGATGGGGCAGAAAACTTCTCACCTCGCCCGGATGCAATGATCCTGGTCTATCCGCTGATCAGCATGCGTGATGGCATTGCCCATGAAGGCGCCCGAACCCGCCTGCTGGGTGCCTGGCCCGATCAGAAAACGATTGAGGCCTATTCACTGGAAACCCGGGTTCATCCGCTGGTGCCGCCAACGCTGTTGATCCACGCCGCCGATGACGAAGCCGTTTCGGTGAATCACAGCATGGCGTTTTTCAGTGCGTTGCGGGAGCATAAGGTCCCGGCAGAGGTGCATTTCTATCAGAAAGGCGGGCACGGATTTGGTATCCGCGGTGTGGCAGATTTGCCCCTCGCCAGCTGGCCGATGTTAGTGACCGAGTGGCTCAGGGCAAAGACCTGATCTTAAGCCGCAGGCGGCACGTCTTTGACGTTGCTGTCCGGCGGCGTGGCTTCATTGCTCGCCGCCGGTGCCGCTGACGGTGCCATCACTTTGTCCCAGCTGTTTTGCAGGCTTTTCACGTTGGTTTCCGCTTCGCCTTCCGGCTGGATCAGAACCATCATCAGTTCCTGGGTCAGCTGCTGACGCAGCTCCTGGTTTAACTGCTCGCGGGTCAGACCCGCCAGGAAGGCCTGCCGCAGCTTCTGATACTGCTCAGGCGCAATATCGACCACCGCGTTCTGCTGGGAGCGCAGCCGCTGACTCATCAGCACATCGGTGTCGGTGCGGGCATAGGTGGTGAACAGCTTATTCAGCTCCAGCAGCTTCTGCGCCATCAGCGCATCAAACTCCTCCTGCGGTAAGCCTTTATCGCGCACGCTAGCCAGCTCCCGCGCCACCAGATTCATATTCTGCGCCAGACTGTCGTTGCGTCCATCCAGGTTGATCGAGCACTGCGCTCGCTGATAGAGCACGCGGCAGTCAAATCCCACCTGAATGCCCTGCGCTTTGCTGTCACTGAGCGCGCGCTGAACGTGCCAGAACAGCGCTTCACGGGCCAGATCGCCCTGCCAGTAACGCTGCAGATTCTGCGAGTCACGAATCGGCTGCCACGGCGTATCCCACACCAGTGAGAGGCGATCCTGTGTCATGTTGCTGCTGACCAGATTCACCGGCTCGTGCGGCAATGGTGACAGAGTGGGCAGTGGCGCAGGCGTTTCGCGTTTGCCGGTCAGTGCCGAGAAGGTTTTATTGATCTGCTCAGAGAGGTTACGGCTGTCGACATTGCCGACCACGTAGAGCGTCATTGCATCCGGGGTGTACCACTGATGATAAAAATCGTTGAGCTGGGTTAAATCAACCGGGGCGCGCGGCTGCGCCGCAGGATCGTGCGCCAGCAGCGCCGAGCCTTTCAGGCGGTAGCGCCACCAGACATCCTGCGTATCTTTCGGCCAGGTGGCGACCGGATCGGAGGCCGTCAGTGCGGTGCTCACCACCTGTTCGGTAATCGCCATATTGCCCGCCGTGGCCGCCAGCCAGTTCAGCGCTTCTTTCAGCAGCTCAGGACGGTTGTTCGGCAGGCTCAGATTATATTGGGTGGAATCATAAGAGGCGATGACGGGCGGCAGGGGGCGCTGAGGATCCATCGCCTGCTGCCATAGCGCGCGCTGCTGCTGGGTGTCGAGCGCGGTGTTGTGCACCATGGCCAGACGCGACAGCAGATGGCTGAAGCCGGTCTGTTGCGCACTCTCCACCAGTGAACCGGTGTTGACCACCAGCCGCAGTTCGATGCGGTCACTGGGGCGTTGCGGTGTGGCCAGTAACTGCCAGTTAAATCCGTTATCCAGCTTGCCTTCCTGCCAGGCCGGATCCGGTTGCAGCGTTTCTGCCTGGAGACCATAGCTGCTTGCTGCCAGCACTAATCCACCAACCAAAAGCCGAATTCTGGTGCCCTGCATGTGAACCCCTACTCAAATAACTCAAATATCGTTATCACTGGCGCGACGTGCCGCTGTTATTAACGAATCGGCTGGCGCCGAATCGCGCTGTTATCCAACAACAACGTGTTTGACCACAGGAAGTTCAGGATGTCGCGCAACGAAGTGAAAAACGTCAAAAAAAACAAGTGGGGTTTATTATGCAAATGCCCGCTGTCAGGGCAAGCGACAGCGGGCATTTGGGGAGATTTAAGTGAAATTCAATGATTAAACTGACGATTCGGACGCCTTATTCTCTTTATTCCGGCCGGCGAGCGTGTCATTGAGCTGTTTGTGATCCAGCTGGTCGACCCATTTCGCCACCACCACGGTCGCCACACCGTTTCCGATCAGGTTGGTCAGCGCACGCGCTTCGGACATAAAGCGGTCGATACCCAGAATCAGCGCCAGACCCGCCACCGGCAGATGGCCGACCGCCGAGAGCGTCGCCGCCAGCACGATAAAGCCACTGCCGGTCACCCCCGCCGCGCCCTTCGAGGAGAGCAGCAGTACCACCAGCAGCGTGATCTGATGGAAAATATCCATGTGCGCATTGGTCGCCTGAGCGATAAACACCGCCGCCATGGTCAGATAAATCGAGGTGCCGTCGAGGTTAAAGGAGTAACCGGTGGGGATCACCAGCCCGACCACAGACTTCTTACAGCCCAGCTTCTCCATCTTATCCAGCATGCGCGGCAGCGCCGACTCGGACGAGGAGGTGCCCAGCACAATCAGCAGCTCCTCTTTGATATAGGCGATGAACTTAAAGATGCTGAATCCGGCAAACAGACGCGCAATCAGCCCCAGCACAATCACCACAAACAGCACACAGGTGATATAGAAGCAGACGATCAGCTGGCCGAGCTGCACCAGTGACCCCACGCCATATTTACCGATTGTGAACGCCATCGCGCCGAAGGCCCCTATCGGTGCCAGACGCATGATCATGTTGATGATGCCGAAAATGACTTTCGAGAAGCTCTCAATCACGTTGAAGATCAGCGTGCCGGTGTTACCCAGACGATGCAGGGCAAAACCAAACAGAATGGCAAACAGCAGCACCTGCAGGATGTTGCCGCTGGCAAAGGCGCCAATCACACTGTTAGGGATGACATCCAGCAGGAAGGCGACGATGCCCTGCTGTTCCGCCTGCTGCGCATAAACCGCCACCGCTTTGGCATCCAGGGTGGCGGGATCCACGTTCATTCCTGCGCCTGGCTGCACCACGTTAACCACGATCAGACCAATGATCAGCGCGATGGTACTGACAATTTCAAAATAGAGCAGCGCGACAGCGCCGGTGCGCCCGACGGCTTTCATGCTTTCCATACCGGCGATGCCGGTTACCACGGTACAGAAGATGACCGGGGCGATAATCATCTTGATTAACTTAACAAAGCCATCGCCCAGCGGCTTCATCTGGGTCCCCAGCTCCGGGTAAAAATGGCCTAACAAAACGCCGATGCCAATCGCCATCAGCACCTGGAAATAAAGGCTTTTAAAAAGTGAGGTTTTCATAAACAGGTGTCCACTAACGCCGTGAGGTGATGTTGTCGGATTCGTTATTGTGACTGGCGGGCAACAGAGGTGGCGCCTGACAGTAACCCGAAAATAACACTGTGTTTACGTGATTAATACAGGGCGACAAACCCCCAGGAAATGTCAGGATCGTAATTCTGAACTGAAACGCTTCAGCAAGGGGTTTTGTAACTAAAATTCTCGCAAAATCAATGAATCAGGCAATTATTGCGGCAGTGAGGAGTTTTCTAACCAGGCCTGATTGAATCGCGTCAGAGGCAGCGCTTCGGCGTAGAGGTAGCCCTGCCCGATGTGAATGCCGCGTGCCAGCAGCCAGTCGCGCTGCTCCGCGGTTTCCACGCCTTCGGCAATCACCTCAAGGTGGATAATCTCGGCGATCGCCGCCACGATACAGACCATGGTGTCGTCATGCGGCAGGGCCGCCACAAAGCTGCGATCCATCTTCAGCTTGTTGACCGGCAACGCTTTCAGCTGATGCAGATAGTTGAGATTGGAGTAGCCCATGCCGAAATCATCCAGCGCCACCGCCACCCCAGCCTGCTGCAGCAGTCGCAGCATCGCTATCGCCTGTTCTGCATCATCCAGATGCGCCGTTTCAGTCACTTCCAGCACAAAGGTGCCGGGGGCGATACGGTGACGGGTCAGCAGAGACTGCAGATGGGAAACCACGCCCGTATCGCGCAACTGCACCGCAGAGATATTCACGCTCAGCGGCAGCATCATGCCCTGCCGCTGCCAGCCAGCCAGAATGCGACACGCCTCTTCAAACACCCAGCGTCCCACTGCGCTAATCACGCCTATCTCTTCGGCGCTGGCGATAAACTCTTCCGTCAGGCCGTAACTGCCATCCGGCTGGCGCATACGCAGCAGCGCTTCCGCGCCCGCCAGTGCCCCGGTGCGCATATCGACCTGCGGTTGCAGGTAGAGAGCAAACTGCTCATCGTGCAGGCCCTGCAGAATGTCATGCTCCTGGGTCAGGCGTTTCTGCGCGCGCTCGGTCAGCGCGGCGTCAAAGAAGAGGATCTGATTTTTGCCCTGATGACGGGCCGACATCATCGCCGACATCGCCCTGTCCAGCAGTTCCCTGGCGCTCATCGGCTGATCGTCGCGCAGCGCCAGACCGATGCTGACGTTAGGGCGCAGCTGCAGCTGGTGCAGGCTGACCGGCTGATTAAGGCGAACCATCAGATTGCGCGCCAGACGCAGGGCGCGGAACGGATTACTGGCGCGCTTCATGAGCAGGACAAAATCGCTGACGCCGGTCTGCGCCAGCAGGGTGTGGTCATCCAGCGTATGGCGGATCTTCTCCACCAGCGTCAGCATCAGCGTGTCGCGCTGCTCATCGCTGAGTATGCCGTTGGCTTCCTGCAGGGTTTCGATGCGAATGACCATCAGACCCAGCGACCGGTCAGGATTGCACATGAACTGTTCGACCAGCGCCAGGAACAGGGTGCGGTTGGGCAGGTCGGTGACCGGAAAGTGGGTGGTCAGCCGGCTCATCTCATCATGAATCGACTCCAGCACCTGCTGATTGCGGTTGTAGCTGCGCACCAGCATGCCGATTTCGTCATCGTGGTGGCTGTGTGGCAGGGAGAGTTTATGGGTCAGAATCGCCTGCGGCGGCAGCTCCTGTAGCTCGCGCGAGAGATGACGCAGGGGATGGACGACCAGCCGGTTGATGCACCAGCTGATCGCCACGGAGAGGATCAGCGCCAGCAGCAGATAGGTGATAATCATGGTCGAGAGCGTGCTGAGAATGAACTGGTAGACGCGCGTTGAGTTCGCCTGCAGCACCAGATAGGCCAGCGGTTTCGGCATGCCGGTATTTTCTATTGAGTAGAGCGGCAGCGTAATCTGCACCGGCAGCTCAAACAGGCGGGCCACCAGACGCGGCACCGGTTTTTCCGTCTCAAAGTCAGCATGCAGCGCCTGAAACGCATTGGGCAGCACCACATCGGCACGCGACAGGATACCGGCCGGTTTCAGAGAGTGAAGAATGTATTCGGCCCGGGGAATATCGGCCCGCAGCACCGCCTCCGACAGCGGCTGACGAACGGTGTGCGCAATATTCTCCATCTGCTGGGCGTAATCAATCCTGCGCTGCTGCACAAAATGAAACAGTTGGATGACGATAAAAATACTGATGGTGATAACCGCAACCAGCGAAACCGTCGCCATCTGCTTTATCGTAAGTGACCGGCTTACGCGCAAAAAATTCTCTCCTGACGATGAAAAAAGCCCAGTTAGCAGACAGTACAATGCCAGCCAGTATATCCCATAAACTGACTTTTTTACCGTCTGAAAAGTCCGGCTTTTTCCCGGTCAGGATTATTTAAAATCCGCGTAAGGGATCAGCGGCTGTGGCGGCATATCCAGGTCCCCTTCCCAGCCACCGGCAGCATAGCGCACATAAAGCAGACCATGACTCGGGGTGTAATCCTTCGCCTGCTGGATATCCACACCGGCACCGATAAACCAGTTCGATGTCAGCCGTCGCTCAATCACCGCCTGCAGCGTATAGCCGGTTCCGCCGCCGGAACTGCTGGCAGAAGAGGGATGACTGGCAAGGGTGTAGCCCGGATTAACCGGATAGCGCCGCTGGGCATGGGTTTGTGAATGGGACCAGGAGACCGAGCCGCCCAGATCAAACGACCAGTTCTCTGTCCGCTGCCGCCAGGTCACCGGCACGGAAAAGGAGAGATACTGCTGCGGGCTGTAGTAACCGCCCTGGCCGAAGGTGTAATCGCTGAGATCCTTCTGATAGTGCCAGAGCATGCTGTTCAGCCCGACGGTCGCCCGGCGGTTGTCGCTGTTGATGAGCTTATAGTAATAACCGCCCATCAGGCGCTCGCGGCTGTTATCGGCGACATTTTTACCGGTGATCTGATGCGCACTGATGTCGCCCCAGACGCCATGCGCGCCGCCCTGATCGTAACTCAGCCCGATGCTGCCGCCCGTGGCCACCACGCCGCCCCAGCTTTTGCCGCCGCGGGCTGCGGGATCGCGCGTCCCGGCATAGGAGAGCAGCGAACTGGCTATCGGCCTGCGTGAGGCCGTCAGTGTGACGCCGAGCTGTTTCACATCGGTTTTCCAGCTCAGGCCGCCGGTCCAGTTCGTGACTTCAAATCCCAGCGGCGTGGTACCGAGGTCAGCCGACCAGGTCGCGTTATGCCAGCCCGCGGCCAGCGCCGTCCCGCTATCGCGCTGGCGGATATCACGATTACAGCCGCCAGAATTTGCATCGTCGCAGCTGCCAAACAGGGCGTCGATGTTGCCGTTCCGGGTGGCAAAGGTGCCTGCGGAGACATCCACCCGATCAAGACGGAAAAAGCCCCGGCCATCGGCAAACGGATGTTCCGCCTGCAGCATGGTGGTGTGCGCCGTAAAATCGGAGATGCCGCCGGTGCCGCTGTTGCGTGAATAGTCCTGCTGCACCGTCAGCGTGGTCTGCTGCTGACGGTAGAGATCGGCCGTGTCGCTGCGCAGGCTGCGCTTCAGCCAGTCATCCTGGGGATCGTTGCGGGTTGCGCGGCTGATATGGCCACTGCTCCCGATGCCGCTGGCCGTCATCGCCTGACGATAGTCTGCCAGCGCCTGTTCAGGCTGCTGCTGCGCCCCTTCCAGCCGTGCCGCATCCCGATAGACCAGCGCTTTATCCTGCGAAGGCGGCAGCGAGGCGGCTCGCTGCTTCAGATCGGTCAACAGCGCCGCGGCCCGCGTGGTTTCACCCACCGCCTGCCACGCCAGCGCCGCGCGGCGATCCGCATTCAGCGTGCTCTGTTGCGGCGGCAGCGTCTCCAGCGCCTGACGGGCTTCGCCGTTGCGCTGCAGCGCCACCAGCGCCTCAATCCGTCCCAGCGCCGCATCGCGGTTGTCCGCCTGGCGCGACAGCACCTGCTGATATCCCTGCAGCGCCTGCTGCGCGTCCCCCCGCGCCAGCGCCCAGTCGGCCAGGGTCAGATCGCGGCGGCTGGAATCCGGCTGCTGCCGAAGCAGCGCGATTGCTGCAGGTTCATCGCCCGCCTCGCGCAGGGCGTCGGCCTCGGCAAAGCGCTGATCCTGCGTCAGGCGGTCAGCCAGCTGGCGCATATCGCTGCTCCATTGTGCTTCCGGCAGACGATGCAGCGTGGCGCTGGCCTCAGCGGCGTTATCGTTGCCCGAGAACCAGAGGGCGGCGGCGTAGAGCGCGGTGCTATCCTGCGGGTGCTGCTGCGCCACGCCGCGCATCACCGCCTCCGCCTGCTGTGCGCGACCGCTGTTACGCAGCGCGCCCGCCAGCCGGTAGCTGAGCCAGACGTCATCCGGCGTCAGCGCCAGTGCCTGGCGATAGCGATCGGCGGCCTGGGGCCAGCGCGTCTGCTGCGCCAGCGCATCGGCCTCCGCACGCAGGCTGTCGCTGCGCAGCGTGCGAATCGTGTCGGCCAGAGCGCGCTGCTGGTCGGCGGGCAGCGTATCGATAAACACCATCTCGCGGGCGGGCGACACCGTCCGGTAAAGTCCTGCCAGCCGCCGCACCGCGGTGATATTGGTGCCATCCAGCCGGCGCGCTTTTTGCCAGAACCGTTCAGCGCCGGGGGCATCGCTGCGCGCCATCGCCACATCACCCAGACCAATCAGGGCGTAGCTGTCGCTGCTGTCATAGGCTTGCGCCGCGCGGTAGGCCTTTTCAGCCCCGTCGATATCGTGCTGCGCCAGCGCTTTATCGCCCTGCTCAATCGCCAGCCAGTAATGACTGGTCTGCAGCAGCGACTGCCATTTGCCAATCAGCGTGCTCTGCTGACCCGCCTGAATCGCGCGCTCCAGCCAGCGAATGGCCACCTCACGATGGCCCGCGCGGGCCTGGATCTGCCCCATTGCGCCCATCAGTTCGGCATCACCGGGATTGCTCTTCAGCGCCCGTTCAAGGGCGCGCATGGCGCTGTCAGCGTTACCGGCATCGACCCGCGCCAGTGCCTGCATCCGGTCGCGATAGGCGGGATCGGCCAGCTGGGTCTGCTGCTTCGCTAACGCGTCCACACCCTGCTGATGAGGCTCGCCATCGGTAAACAGGGCAAGATAGGCCTTCAGCTGCGCCACGCTGCTGTCGCTGACCGGCTGGTCAGTGATCTGCTGCAGCCAGAGATCGGCGGCGGCCTCACGCCCGCCGCCGCGCTCCGCCAGCCGCTTCAGCTGCGTGATTGCCTGCTCCGGCTGCTGGCGCGCAAACGCCATGCGGGCGATCTGCAATCCGACCCCGACGTTGCCAGGATAGCGCTGCTCCAGCACCTGAAGCTGTTGCCAGGCCAGATCTTCCTGACCGGGAAGACGTGCCACCAGCCGCCAGTACTCCAGAGCAACATCAGGATTGGGGAAGACGCCGTTAAACAGCGCATCGTAAGCGCTTTTCGCCTCCGCCAGCCGTCCTGAGGTGGCAAGCAGCCGCGCCTGCTGCAGTTGCTGGCGTCCGTCAGACGACATCATGCGCAGGCCCGCGGCAGATTCCCGCGCCGCAGCGGAGTCGGGCGCCAGCCGGTTGAGCTGATCCAGCAGGGTCTGTGCGGTGGTGAGATCGCCCTGATGCAACGCCAGTCGCAGCCGCGCCGCCAGCACCTGAGGATTCTCCGGGTCGATCTTCTCCAGCCGGTAAAGCGACTGCTGCACCAGCTCATACTTGTTGGTCGATTCGCCGATGCGCACCTGGGTCAGCAGCCAGTCAACCGGTGAAACCTGCGGACCGGCGACAGGCGCAGCCTGCCCCGGCAGCGCACCCAGCAGGCCGATCAGCACACCTGCCCGCAGCAGAAGCGACTTATTCATCTTCATCATCAAGCAGGCGGCGGCGCGAGATAAGACGCATCAGACGCCAGACCAGCATGGCAAACAGCACCACGACACCCACCGAGCAGAGCGCCAGCCAGAAAGGATGCGTTGCCAGCGCGGCCCAGAGCCGCTCCCACCAGGGGAGGTGGCCCACATAATAGCTCTCGCCGACACGCAGACTGTTCACACCCGACTCACGGACAATTGCCGTAGAGCCGGAGATGGCCGCACGTTTGCCGCTGTCACCCAGCGCCTCATTGAGCAGCTGCCAGCTGCGCGGGCTGCCATCGGCGAGCAGCGCAACCACACTGCGCTGATCGTAAAACGGCGACTGGAAACCAATCACGGTAGCCATCGGCCCCCGGGAGCCAATGGCGGTGGTGCTTTCTGCGCTGCGTTCCGCCTCGCTGAGGGGCTGCGCAGGCAGAGATGCCCGTCGCGCCGGCGTTTTCAGCCAGCTGGCGGTGGCGTCAACCAGCGCACTGATCCGGCGGTCATCCTGAAGATCTTTGGGGATGGCACCGATCAGCAGCAGATCCGCATCCCGCTTCTGCGCCGAGCGCCAGTCGTCGGTAAGCTGCACACGCAACGCCGGGTATCCGGTCTGCGCGCCCATATTACCCAGTGCATTCAGCAGGGCAGAGACCTGCTGCGCATCCGGATCTGGCTGAACCAGCACCAGCGTCTGGGAGAGATCGGCATAGCGGCTGAACGGGAAGCCGGCATTCGCCCAGGTCTGCAGCGACGGCATTTCGATGTAGTGGCGATAACCGGAGAAGTCGATGCTGGAGTTGTCGTCCACCACCACATGATTACTCACCGGGGTGACGGTTTCACAGCGTCCGTCCGCCGTGCCCCCCCATAAAGGTCGTGGCATAGTCGAAATCGAAACGCAGCTGATTCATCACGCCCAGACGGAGCGCCGGAATTTTCAGCTCATGACTCTTGTCTGTCGTCCCCTGCAGCAGGGGAAGGTGCAGCAGCTGCTGACCGGCCGTATTTTTCGGCGGCAGCGGGTAGTCCTGAATGAACTGATTGTTCAGGTTGACCGCCAGTCTGGAGCCGTCCGGCTGGGTGGGCGAGGTGTAACGATAGTTCAGATCCATATCGATACCGCGCGCCCGTACCAGGAAGAGATCGGGTGGCAGATTCAGCGTCAGGCTGATCGGATTGGGCTGCAGACCGTCAGACTGTAACTGATTTTCATATTGCGTCAGCTCGGCAAAGGTCGTGCGGCGATCGGTGCGTACCCAGTTTGGCGCATCATAAGGCTGGCGCGGGGCCAGCAGCGTGACGCGGTCAATGGTGGAGGTATCGCCCCGCAGCAGTAACTCGCCCTGCGCAATGCCCTGCACGGCCGTCAGCAGGTCGTCGTCGTTGCGGCCCAGAATCAGCAGCATTTTCTCATAGGGATTGTCAGGCTGACTGACGATCTCTACGGTCGGTTTGCTCACCGGCGGCAGATCTTTCAGGAATGCCGGGCGCGCATCGTTGGTGGCAAACACCACCGCATGCTGTTGCTGCGGCAGCTGGTTGTAGAGGACCGGGAAGCGCTGGCCGCGCCAGGCGGCTTTGCTGCCAAACCAGGAGGCGAGGATGGCGGCGGCCCGCTGCTGCGCGACATCGGGCTGGGCGGCAAACACCATCGGCAGGGTCAGCGGCCGCGTGTCGCGCGCATCAAAGAAGGGCTCCGGGAAGTGTGACAGGTCGTTTTTCAGCGGCAGCTTTTGCAGCGTCAGATCCAGGCTGCTGGCTTTACCGATATCGAGCCAGATGGTGCTGTTGGCCGGGTTTTCACAGATGTTGGCGTAGTGACCGACCAGCTCAAAGCGGACGCGGTTAAAATCGGCGATAAACCGGGGATCCAGGGTCAGCTGCGTCTGATTCTCTTTGCCGATCTGCTCCGGCGTCAGGGTAATCAGGCTCACCAGCTCATCATTGAGATAGATCTTCAGCTGCGACAGGGTTGGCAGCAGCGCAGGCGATGGCCGATAGCTGAGGTTCAGCGTGGCGCCCGTGACGACTTCATCGCTGCGCACCCCAAACTCGATCTGCCCGGTGGGGTGCGTGCCGCGCAGCGTCATGCTGCCCGGCGGCGGTGCCAGCTTAACAAAGCTCTGCTGGCTGTTCCGCAGCGGCGCAGCCGACGCCTGCGGCACGGCCTGCTGCGCCGTCTCTCCGGCCGCGCTGACCGGTGCATTTTCCTCTGCTGCAGCGCAGCTTAATGTTGCGGAACCCAGCAACAGCGCAGCGACCCACCTGTTTATTCTCGTTGTCGTCATATCATCAACTCAATGCAGATTTTTTGAGGCGGGCACGCGTCCGATGCCTTGCGGCAACAGCGAAGCCAGCCAGCTTACCCCAGCGGTAAGCAGGTTAAACAACCGACGTAACTGCGGCGGACCATATTCCGCCAGGCGCAGATAACCTTTGAAGCCGAGGATCATGATATCGGTGAGGCTCTGCACCGGTTTATCTTCCGGGAAACCGTCCTGCCACAACGCCCAGGTATCGGCACGGGCAAAAGTACACTGGATAAAATCGATGTGCTGCCGGGTGGTCAGGGACTCAAGGCGAACGCCCGCCCGACGGCCAAAGACGCGCTGCACCGTGCAGGGGAAGCTGAACTCCTGCTGACCGCGACGCAGCAGCAGCCAGACCTTTTCATCCTGCTGCAATGCATCCGGCTCGCGCAGCTCCAGGCCCACACCGCCATCCGAATAGTCCCGCAGCGTACAGGGCAGCATGTGACCGTTTTCACGCGCAAGGGCGGCAGGCATCGCAATCTCCACGCGATGAGCCTCACGGATCTGCCGGGCTTCAACCGAGACCGCCACCGCGCCCCCCAGAATCACCATGTTGTAGATGACCCACACGAGGCTGACCCACACCGTTAACACCTCGTTGGCCGGGCCGTGCTGCATGCGCCAGAACGCCATCCCTACCCCCGCCAGGTTAAGCAACACCAGCAGCATATAAGGCCGGGTGATGACCCAGTCCAGATGCCGCTTTTCCACCAGCCCGCCTTTGGCGGTAACGTTGAATTTGCCCTTGTGGGGATTGATCAGCGCGACGGTGGTGGGCAGAGCGATATACCACGCCAGCACCGTTTCATAGACTTCGCTCCAGAATGAGTGCCGCCAGCGCCCCTGAATGCGCGAGTTGGTCAGGCTGGTGTGCAGCATATGGGGCAGCACATAGACCGCGATCGCCAGCGCGGGCGCGTAGATGATGTAGGCATGACAGAGCAGAAACGCCAGCGGTGCCAGCAGGAAGATCAGCCGCGGAATGCCGGAGAGAAAGTGCAGCATGGCGTTGGCATAACAGAGTCGCTGCACCCACCGCAGCCCCTTACCGAACAACGGGTTATCCAGCCGGAAGATCTGCACCATGCCGCGTGCCCAGCGGATTCGCTGTCCGATGTGCGCCGACAGGCTCTCGGTCGCCAGCCCGGCGGCCTGAGGAATACGGATATAGGCCGAGGTGTAACCCAGCCGGTGCAGGCGCAGCGAGGTATGTGCATCTTCCGTCACGGTTTCGACCGCGATGCCGCCAATCTCCTCCAGCGCGGAGCGGCGCAGAATGGCGCAGGAACCGCAGAAGAAGGTCGCATCCCAGGTATCGTTGCCATCCTGAACCAGGCCGTAAAAGAGTGATCCCTCATTCGGCGTGCGGCGAAAACGGCCCAGATTGCGCTCAAACGGATCGGGCGAAAAGAAGTGGTGCGGCGTCTGCAGCATGGCCAGCCGGGGATCTTTGATAAACCAGCCCATGGTCATCTGCAAAAAGGCGCGCGTCGGCACGTGGTCGCAGTCAAAAATCGACACGAAGTCGCTGCGGCAGTGCTTTTTCAGTGCGTGGTTGATGTTGCCCGCTTTGGCATGTTCATTCGAGGGACGCACCACATAATTCACACCAATGCTGGCGGCAAACGCGCGAAATTCAGGTCGGTTGCCATCATCCAGCAGGTAGATGTTCAGGCGATCTTTCGGCCAGTCAATGCCCAGCGCGGCATAGAGCGTCGGCCTGACCACGCTGAGCGGTTCGTTATAGGTCGGTACTAGCAGATCCACCGACGGCCACAGCGCACGATCGGCAGGCATCGAAACCGGCTGACGGTTGAGCGGCCACAGCGTCTGGAAATAGCCCAGTACCAGCACCACCCAGGCATAGGTTTCGGCGGCGATCAGCAGCAGACCCAGCACCAGGCTGAGCGGGTCGTCCCAGTTGAGTGTTGAGGTATAACGCCACCAGAGATAGCGGCAGGATACGGTCAGCGACAGGACGATCAGCATCATGGTCGGTAAGCGGCCCGGCACGCGCCGGACCACCATCGCCAGACTCCAGAGCAGCAGCACAAAGATAAACTGCGTCAGCAGGTCAAAGGGCTGGCTGATGCAGAGCAGCGCCAGTACTGATGCGATCACCCCCATGCCAGCCAGCAGGGTGTAACGCAGCAGGGGCGGCAGTTTCTTCAGCCGCTTTTCTGCCCGCGCGCCCAGCCCCTGCGCCTCTGCCTGCCTGCCACGCCTGTCGAGCCAGCGATAGACCCGCTGCCGCCAGCCAGTCAGCGTGGCGAAGCCGTTCACGCGGCGGCGGCCATCACCCGGCAGGATAAACACCAGCCAGAGCGTCTGGATCAGATAGCGCACAGCATCAAGCGGCTGTGGGCGCTCGGGCGAAATATGCGGATAGAGGCGGCGGCGCTGCTGAATAATCTGCTGCCAGCCCGGAGCCTCCAGCCGCAACAGCGTCACCGCCAGCCCGCACCAGAAGAGATGCAGCGCGCTGGCGAAGCGGGATGCTCCGTTGTTCCGGGCGGTGCTGTAGCGACGCTGTACCACCAGCCAGGCAGAGCGGGTCAGCAGCCAGCGCAGCGGGTTCATACGCGATCGCCTTTCAGATGAAGCAGCAGCCAGTTCGCCAGAGTAGTGAGCTCTTCGCTGGCCAGCGCGTGGGGCCGGTATTCTCCGACCGGCTGCTTCATCATCAGCGCTTCTGACAGCGCTTCATCGCGGTGGATCAGCAGCGGGATCAGCGGATTCAGCGACGCCATCCAGAGCTGATGCAGATCCTGCTGCAGGCGGCTGTTGGCGTTGAACTGATTGATCAGAAAACGGGTCGCCGCAGGAAAGCGTCGCTGACTCAGGCGTAAATGGCAGTTCGCATCGGGCGTAATGACACCAAGCAGGCCATCCAGCTGCGCATAGAGAGCCGCATGCCACGGCGCGCTTTCGGCGGGCAGATCAAAAATTATCCAGCCGTAGCGCGCCCGCAGCGCCGGTAACGCCGCCAGCAGCGGGGCGGCAATCGTGCTGTCCTGAACCACAGCAGAGGCGGAAGCGGAGAGCAGACCATAGGGGAGCAGATCCGGCCCCTGCGGATAGCGCCGGGCGCTCTGCAGCCAGTCGCCGCCGTGACACAGCGCCTGCATCCAGCCCTGCTCCGCCTCCACCGGCAGATTAAAATGCATGCCGAGCTGGCTGACCGGCGAGCCGTCAATCAGCAGAACCTGTTCACCCAGTGCCGACAGCGCCCAGCCGAGGCCCGCGCAGAGAGAGGAGGTGCCGACACCGCCACGGATGCCCTGAAGTGCAATCAGCGCCATCAGCGATGCGGCTCCGGCTGTGCCACGACAGTTTCGGTTAATAATGGCCAGCGCGACACGATTTCTGCCAGCCGTTCTTCGCGGGCAATATCGATATAACAGAACGCGTGCAGAGAAAAGGCGTCACGCAGTGCGCTGATATCATCCTGAGGTCCACCCTCAACGGCGACCGGCGTATAAACATTCGGGTTTGTCATTATTTTTCGCCACGAATAAACAGAGTCGTATTGAGGACAGTAACCTCTTCGCCTTTTTTCTGAAAAAGGGTTTCCAGAATAAACACGCTATCAGAAAAGCGTAATGGTCTGTCGCAGTAATTTTTAATTCGTCAGGTTACAACCTGTGCTGACTATAATAAACTAGGCTGGGCTGGAACAATAACGAATTCATTATGAAAAATTCTTTTTCGCTGGGGCTGCGACAGGTTCAGCCTGAAGTCACAACGTTGCAAAACCCCGGTTTTTATTGGGTCACCTGCGCACGCCAGCAGGATACGCGTGCCTTTATTCGACAGGTTATTTCCCATCAGCATGCCGCCACGCTCATCAGCGCCGGGCTGCCGCCCCGTGAGCTGCTGACGCCCGACCTGGCCGGCGGCCCTGACCGTATCCCACTCTTTTCTCTGCCGGAAAATAAAAAAAGTCTGCTGCAGCTGGAACGGGATTTATCCCGCACGCTCAGTAATAAAAGTGGACTGGTGATCTTCAGCAGCAGTGCGGCGCAGTGGGATAAATTAAACGCAGCGGAGTTGCGTGACTGGATAACACGCATGCGCAGGATGTTGCGCAAACGGAATATTACACTTCTCATCGTCACCTCCGGTATCACTCTCTTTAATCAGACCAGCACGCTTCAGCGTTATTATCGCCAGATAGACGGACTGGCTTATTTAACCGTTGAGCAGGATAGCTGGCTGTATCAAATAAGCTGGTGGTATACCGGCGAAAGATTGTTTGCCGATCGCACGCTACGTCTGGGCTATCAAGACGCGCACTTCTTTGCGTTAAAAGAAACGCAGGAACCGCTGAGCCTGAATGATGAGCAACATTATCTGGCCGATAAAAGCGTGCTGGAAGGCGCGCCGCCGCTTTCCCGCCAGTGGCAGCTGTTCGATGATAATCAGCAGGTCTGGTTGCAGGCGCAGCAGGCCCATGCGGCCACCGTGATCTTCAGCCTGAATCACAGTGAACAGATCGGTGAACTGGCAAAAATAGTGCACAGCCTGCGCCGCGCGCGCGGCAACGGGCTGAAAATTGTGGTGCGTGAGATGGGCGTCAGCCTGCGTTACAGCGATGAGCGTCTGCTGCAGGCCTGCGGCGTGAACACCATTGTGCCCACCACGGCGGCGATGTCGCGCTTTCTCACCATGCTCGAAGGGATTCAGGGACAGCGCTTCAGTCGTCGTGTGCCTGCCAGTCTGGATGCGCTGATCGCCTCCCTGCAGCCGCTGCATGAAAAGGGCTATCTGCGCCTGGATGCGTTCTGTGAGGCGGTCAGCCAGTTAATCAGCAACACCCTGCTGCCGGAAAATGATAAAGGTCTGCTGGTCGCCCTGCGCCCGGTGCCGCAGCTCACCCCTCAGCAGATTCTGACGCTCTGCAAACCGCGCCGCTTTGGCGATCTGGTCACGGTGCTGGAGGATCGGGTGATTCTGTTCCTCTCCTCCTGCCGCTATAACGACCTGGATAAAGCGCTGAAATTTATCTTTTCACTGCCGCACGATGAGCTGTTTGCCAACCGGATTATCTGGTTTGAGGACAACCAGATCCTCGCCGAGATCGGCAATATCAAAAAAATGACGCCGATGGCGCTGCAGGTGCTGACGCCGGTTTCCGATTCGGTGCGCACTGCGGAGACCCCGCCAGTGGCCGCGCCGGACCGCCCGGTTCCGCAGCCCATTACATTACTGCCGGAGAGAGAGTCCTGATGAACCTGATGGATTGGGTGCAGATTGCGCTGCTGCTGCTGTTCATTTTGCTGATCGCCAGACCCGTGTGGCAGCAGTGGCTGCCGCGTCGCTGGAACGGTCTGCTGAATCGCCTGTTACCTGCACGTGCGCTGAAGTCTGAAGGGCACTGGCAGCGTCAATCTTCAAAAACGGATGCCAACATTAATGAAAAATGATCAACCCGCTGCGGCCCACGCTTCCCGTTTGTGGTCCTGCTGGCGCGGCCTGGGCGGCTGGAATTTCTATTTTTTAGTGAAGTTTGCCCTGCTGTGGTACGGCTATCTTAATTTTCACGCCCTGAGCAATCTGGTGTTTCTCGCCTGGCTCCTCTTCCCGCTGCCGTCGCTGCGCCTGCATCGCCTCCGTCACTGGATCTCCCTCCCCATTGGGATCGGACTGTTCTGGCATGACACCTGGCTGCCCGGTCTCAATAGCATCCTCAGCTAGGGCGACCAGCTGGCGGGCTTCTCCGCCGCTTACCTGCTCGATCTGGCTGACCGCTTTATTAACTGGCAGATGTTAGGTGCGCTGTTTGTGCTGCTGGTTATCTACCTGTTTATTTCGCCCTGGATCCGCATCAGCGTGCTGGTGTCGCTGATGATGATCTGGCTCAACGTGCTGACTATCGCCGGCCCGGCGATGTCGCTGCTGCCCACGCGCGCTGCCACACCGCAGGTGGTTCTGAATCAGACGCCCGCGGCCGCCAGTCAGCCAGCGGCGGCACCGGAGGGACTCGATCAGTCGGCTGCCCCTACCAGTGCCAGCCTGACCGCCTGGCTCAACCGCTTTTATGAGAGTGAACGCAAGCGCGTCACCCATTTCCCTGACAGCCTGCCAGCCGATTCGCAGCCGTTCGACATCCTGGTGATCAATATCTGTTCGCTCGCCTGGTCTGATATGGATGCGTCCCAGCTGCGGAATCATCCGCTGTGGCAGCACTTCGACATCATGCTGACCAACTTCAACTCGGCCACCAGCTACAGCGGCCCGGCGGGGATTCGCCTGCTGCGTGCCAGCTGCGGTCAGACCTCGCACAGCGAGCTCTATAAGCCCACCGATTCACGCTGCTATCTGTTCGACAATCTGGCGAAACTGGGCTTTAAAGAGCAGCTGATGATGGATCACACCGGTGTTTTCGGCAACTATCTCAAAGAGTTACGCGAGTCAGGCGATATTCAGGCTCCGCTGATGTCCCAGGCAGGCATTGCGCCGGAACTGACCTCGTTCGACGGCTCGCCGGTGCTTAACGATGCCCAGGTGATGCAGCGCTGGCTGGATGACCGCAGCAAGAGCAGCGATGCCCGCAGCGCCACCTTCTACAACCTGATCCCGCTGCACGACGGCACCCGCGAACTGGGCAGCACGAAAACGGCCCCGTGGAAGCCGCGCGCTCAGCTGCTGTTTGACCAGATCGACGCCTTCCTGACGCAGCTGGAGAAATCGGGCCGCCGGGTGATGGTCCTGGTGGTGCCGGAGCATGGTGCCGCGCTGCAGGGCGATAAAATGCAGATGTCCGGCCTGCGCGATATCCCCAGCCCCGATATCACCCATGTGCCGGTGGGAATTAAGTTTGTCGGCATGAAAGCGCCGCATCAGGGACAGCCACTGAATATCGATGCGCCCACCAGTCTGCTGGCCGTTTCAGAGATTGTCTCGCGCGTGGTCGATGGTCAGGTGTTTAATGCGCCGAATGTGAACATGTCGGTGCTGACGGACAAGCTGCCTCAGACGCCTGTGGTGTCGGAGAATGATGGTGCGGTGGTGATGATGTATCAGGGTAAACCCTGGATCCGGCTTAACGGCGGCGACTGGGTGGCCTACCCGCAGTAGCACAGCGAGGGAGGGGTTCAGGCGCGGCGGCGCGCCTGAACCGGCGTGAAGCGGCTGCTCTCCGCAACAGGGCGCTGAATAATCAGCGCTTCTCCTGAAAGGCCTGCCAGGTCAGTAACTGCAGGCTGGCCGAAAAGTAGTTCTGATCCGCCGCCAGCGTATCGCTCAGATAGCCCGTCTCATTCAGCGTCAGGTCACGTACTGCCAGCAGACCGCCCTCAAGATGGTAAGGGGCCGGCGCATTCGCCAGCACGTCAAACCAGGCTGGCGTCAGCATCCGGCTGTAACCCTGCCAGACGCGCTGAAACGGCACCAGCGCCAGGCTGTGCGGGTCATACCACCAGATGTTCAGCGGCACGCGAATGGCGTCGTAGCTGAAGCGGTTTGAATAGCCGACGGCCGGCGCAACCGATCCGTCAGCGTTCAGCGCCACCCAGTCCAGCGGCAGGCCGGTTTTCCCAAAGCTCAGCTTACCCAGCAGATCGAAACCGTCATTGATCAGCTTATCCCAGACCTGGAGATGGCTGCGCTCGCCGAACTCATGCCAGGCCTGAAACAGGAAGTAGGAGGGATTCAGCACCACAAAGCTGCCTTTGTTAAAGCCCTGTGCCCCCGGCAACAGCACGGTGTGCCCGCCAAAATTCGTCACATCCAGCCGGATGATGGCACGCTGGATACGGTCAGAGGCCTGCTGATAGCTCTCAGCCTGCCACTTCTGCGCGGCACGCTGCAGCGCCCAGGCGAGCAACACATCCCCATCCGAGGCGTTGTTTTTGTCGGCAACCGGGTTATCACTGCCTGGCACATAGCGCCAGTAGAACAGCTCGGTCTGCGGATTGCGCAGCTGGGTGCGCGTCCACTGCCACAGTCGATCAAAGGTGGCGCGGTCGTCGTTAGCGACCGCCAGCAACATGCCATATCCCTGACCTTCGGTGTGACTGACATTGTTATTGGCGGTGTCGATGATCCGCCCTTCAGCGGTGACAAAACGGCTTTTAAAAGTGTCCCAGCCGCTGGCACTGGCCTGCGCGCTGCAGGCCAGCAGTAGCACTGAGCAGATCCAGCCCAGCCAGAATGGCTTACGTTTCATAGTTGATCCTATTGATATCGATAGTACAGCGTACTGCCTTCACGGCGTTCAGGCGTCACCGGCACCCGACTGCTGCCGCCCTGCCCCTGCAGCCAGCCCGAAAAAAGACCGGCCAGCACCGCACCAAATGCCGACGGCCAGTCAGCCGGTGAAAGGATGCTGTCGCCTGCCGGTATAGCGTGACAGGTAATCCGCAGCGCCGCCTCTTCCGGCTGAAGCTGCACAAACCCCCAGTTAAAGCGCGCCAGCTGCAGATTACACTCGCGCTCCAGATCCTGCACGGTGCGTGCCACGGGCAACGGATAGCGGGCCGCCAGCGACTCCCCCATGCGGTAGAGGAAGGCTTCCGCCTCCTGCTGACCGGCGTTGGCGATCATCCCCTCAATCAGCACGCTGACCAGGTCAAACCAGCCTGGCTGCCAGGGATGCGAACCGCCCGAATGCTCACTCATTATTTCTCTCCGAACAGATAGCGGACATAGAGCTGCGCGCTGCTTTCGTTGTAGTCACCAAAGGTGTCATAGCCCAGCTGGCCGCCAATCGTCACATCTTTATTGAGTTTATAGTCAGCCCCCGCGTGCAGGTTGTAGCCGACGCCGTTTTTACTGCCACCCGAATAGTACGCCTCTTTGACGCTGCCACCGGCGGCAAGCGCCTCCAGCTGCGACTGCAGCCGGGCATCGGCCGGGAAGTACGCACTCTTATCCTGGCTGTAGCTCTGATAACCGGCGGAACCGCCGATGTTCACTTTCAGGTCGCTAAACCGGCGTAAGAACTCCACCGGGAAAGAGACCGCCGCGTAGTTTTGCGGGCTGAAATAGCCGCCCTGCCCGTAGCTGAAATAGCTGAGGTTTTTCGAGAAGTCCATCCATGACAGGCTCATCCCCACTTTCAGCTCGCGGTCGTCGCTGTGGAACGGGCGAACGTAAGCGCCTGCCGTCGCCTGCAGACTGTTGTTGCTGGCAACATTTTCGCCCAGATAGCTGTAAGCGCCTGCCCCGGCGTAGAAGCCCGCATCGCCATTGTCATAGCTTAACAGGGCATTCGCCCCGTTCTTCGTGACGCGGCCCCAGCGTTTACCGCTGCTCTTATCTTCTGCGCCCACGTATGAGAGCAGACTGTCGGTAATGGCGCGGCGCTCGCCGGTCAGGATCAGCGTCAGGAAGTCGGTCAGCTTCGGTGACCACTGGACGCCGCCCACCAGAGTACTGAGATCCTGCCCCAGCGGCGTACTGCCGAGATCGACCTTGTAACGGTCGCCCTTCAGCGCCAGATTCAGCTCCACGCCCGACGCCGTTTGTGAATCGGTGGTGGCGTTCGGCAGATCATTGACCGTGGCACCGCCTGCGGCGACCACATTGCCCTGGCTCAGCGCATTGGTGCCGAAACGACGCCACGCATCGGCCGCGCCGCTGCCTGCCGTGAGCGAGACCGGCGTGGCGGTAAAGTCAAAGCGCGCCTTTTCAAACGGCACGGTAGAGAACGTCAGCGGCGCTTTGGCTTCGGTGAGTTTGCTCAGGCCTGACTCGCCATCACGCCCGCGCACCTGCACCATACCCTGACTCCAGGTGCCGGTTTTCTCCTGCAGCGAATCCATCATGGTGTCGATCTCGTGCAGCGTCTGCGCCTGTCGGGACGCGGTTTCGCTGCCCGCAGCCGGTTCGCCCTGTGCCACCACCCCGGCAGGCGCTGCCTGCCACGGCAGCACGGTGCCGTAGCTGGACGCGGTGCGTCCTACCGGCGAGGTGTTGCGATTGATAAAGGGGTTATCCGCCAGCGCCAGCCCGCCTATCGTTGGCACGCTGCCGGGTTGCGCACCCTGCAGGCCGATCAGCTGACCACGCGCGGAACGCAGATAGCTCATCGCCTGCGTATGATCGCCATTGGCTTCCGCAACGCGCGCCAGCAGCAGCAGGCGATCGGCCGACGGCGCGGTGCGGTTAAGGCCGCGACTCAGCGCACTGGCGCGCTGCACATCGTTCTGCGCCAGCGCCACGTTGATGGCCCCGACACGGGCATCCTGAGTCGGGGTATCCTGGGTCATCAGGTAGTCATACACCACACCGGCATCCCGGTTCATCTTACCGTCCTGGTAAAGACGGGCCATCGCGAACATCAGATCGCGGTTCTGTGGATCCTGCTGCAGGGCAGCAATCAGCTTGTCATAGGCCAGCGCATACTGCCGCTGCTGGCGCAGGCGATCCACTTCATTAATCAGATAGCCGTTGCGAATGCCGGCCAGCTGGGTCGGGGTACTGCGCGCCTGCAGCTCAGGGTTGCTGAGGAAGCGCTGTGCCTCACTGCCGAGGCCCGCCTGATTCAGCACCGCCATCTGCGCCGCATAGTCGCCCGCATTCCCCTGCACGCCGCGCTGCAGGTTCGCCCGCACCAGCGAGACGGCGCTGGTGAGATCGCCCGCCTGCGCCAGCTTCTGCGCCAGATTACCGGCATCAACCGGATTCGCGGGCGGATTGACCGTGAGCGCTTTCAGGGTATTGGCAGCGGCGGCCGTGTCACCCTGCGCCAGATAGCGATCGGCGGTGCTCATCTGCAGGTTGAAATTGACCCGCTGCGCCAGTTCACGCATCGCTGCGGTCTGTGCGCTGGCGGGAATACGTGACAGCAAGGTGCTGGCCTGCTGCCAGCCGCCGCTTTCACTGGCATTGAGTGCCCCGGCATACAGCTCGCTGCTGCTGGCACCGCTGCGCATGACCGGCTGCATCACGTTAGCGGCCAGCAGCGTATCCCCCTGCTGGCGGTAGAGCCGGGCCAAATCGAGCCGCAGCCACCCCTCCGTGGGATAGCGCTGAATAGCCTGTTGCAGCATCGCTATCGCCGCGGCGTGGTTTCCGGCGGCCAGCTGACGCTTCGCCTGCTGACGCAGCACATCGGCTTCATTCGCCCGCGGTGCGACGCTCTGGCGTACGCTCTCCGGCAGGGAGCCCAGCAGGCTGCTGGCTTCAGCCGTGCGATTCTGCTGGCGCAGCACGTAGAACAGTCCCTCTGTGGCGCTGCGGTTATCCGCATCGCTTTGCAGAATTTCGCGGTAGATCTGCTCTGCCTGGACGGGCTGATTCGTGCGGCGCAGCACGTCGGCGCGGAACAGCCTGGCGGCCAGCCCTTTTTCGCCCTGCGCCTGCACCAGTGGTTCGCTTAATGTCAGCGCCTGTGCGCTGTCGCCGTTTTTCAGCGCCTGCTGCGCGCTGGCCAGCTGCGCATAGAAGCGGGCATCCTCCGCCTGCTGCTGACGCGACGCACTCTGATCGCCGCCAAGCTGCGCCGCCCGCTGCAGATAATCGGCCGCTTCCTGATAACGTCCGTCACGCTGGGCCACGTAGCCCATGCCCGCCAGCGCATCCGCATCCTGAGGATTGGCACTCAGCACTTTTTCAAAGCTGGCCTGCGCCCCGCCGACATCCCCGCTGTTCAGCGCGCTGAAGCCAGCCCCTTTTTCTGCGCCACCCACATTCTTACGGTAGTAGTCCATGACCGCAGTGTCCTGCGGATGACGCTGCTGCCAGGTCTGATAACGTGCCGCATCGGCGGGCTGCGGGCCGAGCCACAGCAGCGCCTGACGCAGTGAACGGTCAGCATCCTGATTGCCGCTCGCCAGCGCGCTCAGCACCTCGATGCCTTCACGGCGGGTCGACTCCTGATAGGTCAGCGCTTTCCCCAGCGCCAGCTGCGCCCCCGTGTCCTGCGGATGCCGCGCCGCAAACTGCCGCAGCGCCTCGACCGCCTGCGGCAGCAGCGTACGGTCGCCGGCCATGGTGAGATAATATTCCGCCGCCACGCTGGCGGGCGGCTCATTGCCGCTGAAGGTGTTGCGCCAGGTCTGTAACGCCGCCGGGATGTTGCCGCTGCGCGCCTGCTGACGCGCCAGCGAAAGCTGCGCCTGCGGAATAGTCTGCATCTGGCGCGCATTATCCAGCTCGCTCAGATGGGGATCGCCAGGGGCGACCTGACTCAGGCGGGCGCGATACTGCGCCGCCGCCGCCGTGTCGCCGCCCTGCTGGGAATAGAGCGCCAGCAGGTAGAGCGCCTGGGTGTTGCCGGGTTCCACCATCAGCACCTTCTGCAGCGAAGCCTTCGCCAGATCGTCATGCGCCTTCTGGTGCCAGTAAGACGCCTGGTCGAACAGTGCCTGCAACGCCGGGTTGCTGCTTTCCGCCGCCAGCAGCGGCGAAGAGAAGATCAGCGTGCTGCCCAGCAGCGCATGGCGGATTCCGGCACTTATCAGAGTCGTTTTCATTCTTTTTATCCTTACTTCCTGCCGGAATGACGATCCTGCTTTGGATGCAGACGCCGCCAGGCATGACGTTTCAGCATCACCCAGGCCGCACTGCCCACCAGCGCCGAGACCAGCAGCGCCGCCAGTGCCAGCAGCACCGAGTGCTGGTTGGCATACCACACCACCATCATGTACCAGGGCATCTCGCCGCTGGGGAACTGTGCGCCGACGCGGAAACTGCGAATGCCGTTTTCATCGGTGATGATCGCGGTATCGCCGCGCACGGCGGCGTTGATCTGCGCCGAACTTAAATCGTTGTGCAGTCGCAGCAGCTGGTCGTCGCTGGTTGCGACCGTCATCACCACCAGTCGATCGGGGTTCCACGGCGAGCGATAGCTGAGGAAGCCACGCCACGCCTCGTTGGAGGAGAAGTAGCGATCGGCATCCAGCTGCTGTCGACTCCAGTCGCCGGTCAGCCAGCCGCGTAATTTTTCCAGCGTATCCGGCTCTTTCACGCCAAAGGTGTTCCCGCTGGCGTTGTACGGTGACGCCGCCAGCATCGCCTGATTAAAGGCGCTGTTGCCGGTGGTGCTGACCGCCAGCAGATCGCTCTGCTGTAAACGTGCCAGATGGGTGCCACCAGCGGGCAGACCAAACATGACCTGATTCCGCGCCAGCGCCACGCCGGTAGCATTCCCGGCGCGCGCTGCCAGATCCAGCAGCGTCGACAGCTCGGCGTTGCTGGGGGTTTCCGGCAGCAGCAGTGTGGTCTGACCGAAGTCGGCCAGACGCGAGAACGGGAATGATGCCCCGACAAAGTAAGAGAGGTTCGGCAGCATACTGAAGTGGCGGGTATGGCTCAGATCGATCCACGAGTCCTCTTCAATCCGGCTCTTGATGTTGTTATTGAGCAGGACGCCGCAGGGCGCGTCGGCGCGCGGTTTAATATTGAAATAGAGCGCCAGCTGGTTATCGCCGTAGATCAGATAGGGTTCGAGATTAAGCCGATACTGCTCCTGCCGCGCATCCCCGCCCAGACGGCGCCAGGCGTTCTCCAGCAGACCGACTTTGTTCACCGTCAGGTTGCGCAGGAAGGTGCCGTTAAGCATGACGTTAAGGAACGAATTCTCCTCATCAATCCAGGTTTCCGACGGGAAGCGATAGTGCAGATTGACCGGCACCGTGTCGCCATCCCACAGGAAAAGGTCAGGCGCGGCGCGGAAGTTCACGCGCAGGGCGTCGTGCCAGATGCCGCTGCTGGTCAGACTCTGATCTTTCCGCAGCAGTTCGCTCAGGTGCACCGGGCGGTCCGTGTTGATCCAGCGCGGGGCATCGTAAGGCTTCCGGTTGTCAGGGAGCGGCGAAGAGACCGGCAGCTGACTCTCATCGGTCGCCAGGGGCTGGGTCAGCCGGTTTGCCGCCTGACGCAGCTGATCCGCGTTGTTGCCACTGACCAGCAGCAGTTTGTAGACCGGGTTAATGGGGTTATCCACCAGCTGCAGCATCGGGCCGTTGCTGGCCGGGAAGGTCAGCGTACCGATGCGCTCGCCGGGATGACCAAACAGGATGCCGTTGTTCTCCGGCAGTTCGCCGCGCACCACCGGGAAACGAATCCCGCGATAATCACTCTGGATGCCGAGCCAGGAGGCCACCAGCGCCGCCGCGCTCACCGCCTCGGGAGAGAGATTGCTGGCGAAGCCGATGGTCACGGTGGCGGCGGTCATCCGCTGAGGATCGAGGAACGGTCGCGGAAAATTGCGCAGGCGAGTGCCGATATTCAGCTGCTGCCCCTCAAGGTGCAGGGCGGTCTGCGGCAGGATGGTGACCTGATACTGCTGTGCGCTCTCTTTCTCACACAGCAACCTGTCCGCATCGTTGATTTTAAAGCTCAGGTTATTTTCAGAGACCACCATCGCCGCCGGGATCTCCAGCTCATAGTCACTGACGTCGCTGTCGGTCGCGCCCAGCGGCAGTGTGCCGAGCGGCTGACCGTTCAGCATCAGCTGCAGCGACGTATTCCGTGCTGCCAGTGCGGCTGAGACGCGCAGCGACAGATTCAGCCGCGCATTGGTAATCACCTCATCGCTGGGCAGGGTAAAGGTAATGCCTGACTGCAACTGGCCGCCGGTCAGCGTGATGCCGCGCGTCTGGCCCATCTGCGCCACGGAGAGGGTACTGCTGATCGGCTGATTGATCGCCGCCATGACCGGCAACGGCGCGTCTGCCACCGGTGCTGTCGCCTGGCCTGGCGCATAGGGCAGCGCGCTGGCCGCCGCTTCCAGCGCCGGGTCCGCACTGCTCAGCCCCTGCGGCAACGGCACCGCTGACAGCGCACTGCTGTCCTGCGTGACGGGGGCCGCACTGTTCACCGGCGCGGCAGAGGACGCATCGCTGGCGGATGGCTGGGCAGCGCCGGTCGCCGGTGCCACAGAGGGCGTGGCTGACAGCGTTTCGCTGACCGGTGCCTGCGCGGAATCGGTTCCCGGCGCGGCAGACGCTGCACTGTTCCCGGCTGCCGCCGCTGGCGCGGCTGACGATGCTTCGCTGGCCTGTGTCTGCGCGGAATCGGTTCCCGGCGCGGCAGGCACCGCACCGTCTGTGACAGACGGCGTGACCGGAGCCGCCCCGGGCGGCGTCGGGGCTGAACGGTTTACCGGCGCCGCGCCGCTGTTGTCCGCCGCCGCTGGCGTTTCCGCGCCGGCAGGCGTCAGCCACAATGCCGCCATCAGTGAACTGGCCAGCAATGTCTGCGTCAGGATCTTCATGCCGCACCATCCTCCTTCGCCGCCGCGGCAACCGGGTCGACATTTTTACGTTTATCATGGCGGCCCTTCCAGGTCAGCCAGAACAGCTCAAACACGGTACGGATAATGGTGCCCAGCGAGATCAATGGGTTGTCCTGTTTATACTCCGGCTGAATCCACGCATCGGCACGCGCCAGCACCACGCGCACCAGTTCGCGACGGCGCGCCAGCGGCATCGCTTCAAAGCGCAGACGAATGCTCTCCGCATCGCCGGAAATCTTCGTGACCGGAAGCGTAATCGCGCCTGACTTCAGCAGCAGATCGATCTCTTCGATTTCATCAGACTCGTGACGCCCGTCGGGCGCGTCGAGTTGCGCGCCCCCCATGGAGAGGTTACTGGTCAGCGTGCGCGATGAAATGCCGCTGGCGTAGTGAATAATCGTCGGGATCTGCACGTCGATACGGATGGTTTTACGCACCTGTTTGGTTTCGCGTGCCACGGCAATCGCGGCCATCAGAATGATCAGGCTGAAGATCGCCCAGCCGACGTTCAGGGCAATCACGTAGGGATCCACGCCAAAGTAGTCATGCATCACCGCCCGCACCACGCCAGCCACAATGCCGATGCTCAGCAGCAGCGCCACGATCACGTGCGGACGCACAATATGAAAATCGAAGAAGCCCTGATCCAGCACGCCGCCTTTATCGGTCACGTTAAATTTGCCATGTTTAGGCGACAGCAAAGTCAGGATGGTCGGGATCACCAGATGGAAGCACATCACCGTCTCATAAATCTCGCCCCAGAAGGTGTAGCGGAAACGGCCATTCATGCGGGAGTTCACGTAGAGTGACATCACCAGATGCGGCAGCACATAAGCAAAAATCAGTGACGCCGAGGAGTGAATGATGTTGAGGTTAAACAGCAGGTAAGCCAGCGGCGCGGTCAGGAAGGCGACGCGCGGCAGACCAAACTGAAAGTGCAGCATGGCATTGAGATAGCAGAGACGCTGCTGCCACTTCAGACCCCGGCCAAACAGCGGGTTATCGACGCGGAAAATCTGTGTCATGCCGCGCGCCCAGCGGGTGCGCTGAATGATGTGCAGCCCCAGACGTTCTGTGGCCAGACCGGCCGCCAGCGGGATCGACAGAAAGGCCGAGCCCCAGCCCAGCCGCTGCATTTTCAGAGCGGTATGCGCATCTTCCGTCACGGTTTCAACGGCAAAGCCGCCAATCTCTTCCAGCGCGGAACGGCGGATCACCGCACAGGAGCCACAGAAGAAGGTGGCATTCCAGTTGTCGTTTCCCTGCTGCACCGGGCCATAAAACAGTGAACCTTCGTTGGGTATGCTGCGCGCGGCGCGCAGGTTACGCTCAAAGGGATCCGGTGAGTAGAAGTAGTGCGGCGTCTGAAGCAGCGCCAGTTTTGGGTCATTCAGGAAGGGGCCGACCGTCGCCTGCAGGAAGGTTCGGGTCGCGACATGGTCGCAGTCGAAAATGCAAATCAGCTCACCTTTGGTGATTTTCATTGCATGGTTAAGGTTACCGGCTTTGGCGTGTCTGTTGTCGTCGCGGGTGATATAGCCCACCCCCACGTCGGCCGCGAAGCGGGCAAATTCGCTGCGCTTGCCATCATCCAGCAGGTAGACCCTGAGTTTGTCGCGCGGGTAGTCAATACACTGCGCCGCCAGCACGGTGTCGCGCACCACTTCCAGGCTTTCGTTGTAGGAGGGGATATAAATATCCACCGTCGGCCACAACCGGGTATCGTCCGGCATCGGAACGATGGTGCGTTTTAAAGGCCAGGTGGTTTGCAGGAAACCAAGAATTAAAATCAGCCAGACGTAAAGCTCCGCCAGATATAAGCCAATCCCTAAGATAGCCTCGACTTCGGAATTAAAATGCAGCGTCTCTGTCGTCCGCCACCAGATATAACGGCTGGACATTAGTGCTGAGAGGATCACCATCACCACAGTAATTTTGCGGCTCTTGCTGAAACCCAATAAAAACATCATGCCGATGCTGATCAGACCAAAAATATACTGTTTCTGGCTGTCCATCGGCGTAATGATGATCACCGCCGCAACGGGTGCAAGCACCAGCAGCAGCAGGTAAAACCCGATTTTACTCATGATTCACCCTGAGAAGCGCTGTGTAAATCAGCTGTCTGGCGAAACCAGCCGGTTAAAAATGGTGAGTACGGATAGGTGCCTGAACTTCGCCATTGCCCACGGTGATATTGAGAATGCTGCTGACGCGTTTCGCGATCAGTTCAATATCAAACGCCGCGGCGGAAGCGGGGCTGAAATCGTAAACAGACTGCTGAGACGCGTTGGCTTCGCCCACACTTTCATCACGGTGAACCACGCCCAGTAAATTATCCGCCAGCCGCTGCTGCATAAAGGCCGTCACATCGCGGTTGATATTGCGGCGGTTATCGCACTGGTTCAGGATAAAATAGTGCCCCTGCTTGTTATTAAGCGGTTTACCGATCATCCGGTTCTCTTCTATCTGCGGTAATAATGAGACGGATGCGGTATCCGCTAACATCACCACTAAATGCATATCGGCCAGCGCCGTCATGGCTTTAAGGGCCGGACCGGGGCCGGGCGGAAAATCAGCCACAATCACCAGGCCGGGATAATTGAGCACCGTGTCGAGACCGCGCTGAATAAAGTGAGGATCTTTCATCAGGTTCTCTTCGAACCGTTCGCGCTGCGGCTCTGTGACGTCGCCATAAGGCAGAACAAAGATATTGCCGCCGGTGGTGAGAATCGACTGGCTCCAGTCCGCCTGCTCTTCTGAACGCGCCACAAATCCGCGGCCGTCGTGAAGCGGCACGCCAAAATGCAGACGTAATGCGTTCTGCACATCAAAATCGATGGCCAGCACTTTGCTACCGGATCGCGCCAGGCTCCAGGCCAGATTCGCCGCCAGCGTGGTTTTCCCCACGCCCCCCTTTGGCGAGCACACACAAACTAACGGCATAGCGCAATCTTCTCCAGTAACGGTTTCAGTAAGGTTTCTTTCGGCAGGCTGACTTCGCGTGAGCGGAACAGCGCGCCAAACCGTCCCGGCTCAGCATGCGGCGCGGACGGTGCCACCGCGGGCTGAAGTTCGGCCACGGTGGCGGGCCGGACCGGCGCGGCGGCAGGCTCAGCGACGATAGCTTTTTGTGACGGTGGAGGTGGCGGAAATAAGGACGACGGGCCCCGCTGAGCCGCCGGTGTGGCCGCAGGGACGCTGCTGCCTGCCAGGCTGTCGAGAATCGAACTGCGGACCGCCGCCGGTTGCGCACTGAGCGCGGCGTCATGGGGCTGTGCCTCTGGCGACAGCGCAGAGCGCGTTGCGGGGCGCGGCGGCTCTGGCTGAGGGGGCGTGAACTCATCACCGCGCAGCGGCTGCGGTTGTGGCAGGTCTATTCGCTGACCGCCACCGAACGGCGTGTGATGTTCATCCTTCGCCAGCTGACGAAGCAGAGCCCATTTACTGTGTTCCGCTGACTCCTGCGTCTGGCCAGACATATCTTTAAAGGCGATGTCGAGCGTTTGTGTTTTTTCTTTAAAACGCTGCAAATCATCATAATTCTTCATTTGAGGTGGCCTGCCACAAGAGGGAATTTTCCTGGAATATACCACATCCTTTTATTAGCAGTCAGAAAAATCTGATTATAAAAATAGCATATTTAATTAACTATTTAATAATACAAATTCGCTTAGCTCCTGCTGACGCCTTTCACAGTCAGTGGCCACTTAAAATTAATAAGCTTAGCTTAAGGTAAACTGGCTATTCCTGTCTGAATGATGTTTCAGCAGAGAGGGCTCAGACATTTTCTGGTACAGCCAGCCGCACTTATATAAAGATGGCACCGCTGAGGGATAACGCACTACTGCTGGCGAATAACAGCGACGGGCTGTGATAAGGGAGAGGGAAAATAAAGAGGGTCGTGACTATCAGGCCATGACTCTGCCGGTTCAGTCTGAAGAGGGATGATCCCGTGCGATATCAGGAAACGCAGGCCCCTGAGGGGGCCTGCCGATCCTTAACTGACCTTTTCTGCCACACCTACCGGCTGATTCTCATCCTGATCCACCGCAAAACAGGCAATCTCCTGTCCGCCGTAGTTTTTCAGCTTCGGCTGCAGCTGCACACAGGTGCCAAAACGACGGTGGCAGCGCGCATTAAAGGCGCAGCCCGGCGGCGGATTGAGCGGGCTGGGCAGCTCGCCGGTCAGCTTAATCCGCTCACGCCGATCGTCAGGATTCAGTCGCGGTGTCGCGGAGAGCAACGCCTGGGTGTAAGGGTGACGCGGATTGCTGAAAATCGCCTCTTTGCTGCCCTTCTCAACGCAACGGCCGAGGTACATCACCATCACCTCATCGGCGATGTGCTCCACCACCGACAGATCGTGCGAGATAAAGACGTAGGAGAGCCCCATATCCTGCTGCAAATCCATCATCAGGTTGAGCACCTGGGCGCGCACCGAGACGTCGAGGGCCGAAACCGGCTCATCGGCGATCAGGACGTCCGGATCAAGCATCAGCCCGCGCGCAATCGCAATACGCTGACGCTGTCCGCCAGAGAACATATGCGGATAGCGATCGTAATGCTCGGTTTTCAGGCCGACTTTCGCCATCATCTCCAGCGTCTTCTCACGGCGTTCCGCTTTCGTCAGCTGGGTATTGATCACCAGCGGCTCTTCCAGAATCTGACTCACCTTTTTACGCGGGTTGAGCGAGCCATAAGGGTTCTGGAACACAATCTGGATTTTCTGACGGCGCAGCTTCTGCGCCTGGGGATCGTGCTTCAGCAGATCCTGACCGTGCCAGTAGAGCTGCCCTTCAGTCGGGGTTTCAATCATCGTCAGCAGGCGACCCAGCGTGGATTTACCACAGCCCGACTCGCCCACGACCGCCAGGGTCTTGCCCCGCTCCAGATTAAAGGAGACGCCATCCAGCGCCTTAACCAGACGCTCCTGACCAAACAGCCCCTTTTTCACCGGGTAGTGCTTCTTCAGATCAATCGCCTGCAACAGGAACTGATCCTGGGTATTTTCATGACTCATACGTTGGTCTCCCGGCATCGTCCAGCGGATAGTGACACTTGGACTGGCGTCCTGGAATGGTGCGCAATTCAGGTTCCACCTGACGACAATGATCGGTCGCATAGGGGCAGCGTGGGTTAAGCAGACAGCCCGTCGGGCGGTCATATTTGCCCGGCACCACGCCAGGCAGCGAGGCCAGACGCGCTTTGTCCGCCGCAAACTCCGGCAGCGCACGCAGCAGCGCCTGCGTGTAAGGATGACGCGGCGCTTTAAAGATGTCGCTCGCTTTACCGCTCTCCACCACCTGACCGGCATACATCACGATGATGTGGTGCGCGGCTTCCGCCACTAACGCCAGATCGTGCGTAATCAGGATCAGCGCCATGTTCTCCTGACGCTGTAACTCCAGCAGCAGTTCGATGATCTGAGCCTGAATGGTCACGTCGAGCGCCGTGGTCGGCTCATCCGCAATCAGCAGCTTAGGCCGGCAGGCGATCGCCATCGCGATCATCACACGCTGGCTCATGCCGCCCGACAGCTGGTGAGGATAGACATCAAGCCGCGACGCGGGATCGGGGATCCCCACCTGGGTCAACAGGTCGATTGCCCGCTGACGCCGGGTACGTTTATTGCCGCCCTGATGCACCTTGATCGCTTCCATAATCTGGAAACCCACGGTGTAGCAGGGGTTAAGGCTGGTCATCGGGTCCTGAAAGATCATCGCCACTTCTGCGCCAACCAGCTGGCGGCGCTCTTTTTCGGAGATGCGTTTCAGATCGCGCTGGTTAAACTCCAGCTTCTCCGCCATCACTTTGCCGGGGAAATCGATCAGCCCCATGATCGCCAGTGAACTCACCGACTTGCCGGAGCCGGACTCGCCGACAATGCCGACCACCTGACCCTGCTCAACCTGATAACTGATGCGGTCAACCGCACGAAACGGTGCTTTGTCGTCGCCGAAATGCACCGACAGTTTGTCTACATTTAATAACGCCATCTCGGTGCCTCTTTACTGCTTGAGTTTCGGGTCGAGTGCATCACGCAAACCATCGCCCATCAGGTTAAATGCCAGCACGGTAAGCAGGATGACCAATCCAGGGAAGGTCACCACCCACCAGGCACTTTGCGCATACTGCAGCACGTCGGAGAGCATGGTGCCCCACTCCGGCGTTGGCGGTTGCGCACCCATACCGAGAAAGCCCAACGCCGCCATATCCAGGATGGCGTTGGAGAAGCCTAATGACGCCTGCACGATCAGCGGCGCAAGGCAGTTAGGCAGAATATTGACGAACATCTGACGCAGCATACCGGCACCGGCCACGCCGGAGGCGGTGACATAGTCGCGGTTCACCTCCACCAGCACCGCCGCACGGGTGAGACGGATGTAGTGCGGCAGCGCCACAAAGGTCAGCGCGATAGAGGCGTTGACGATCGAGGGGCCAAAGATGGCGACCAGCACCAGGGCCAGCAGCAGACTGGGCAGCGCCAGCATGATATCAACAACACGCATGATGATGACGTCGACCACGCCGCCGAGATAACCGGCCAGCAGGCCGAATATCACGCCGAAAATCAGCGACAGCACCACCACCAGGCAGCCCACCAGCAGCGACAGGCGCGCGCCGTACATCAGGCGCGACAGCACATCGCGGCCCACATCGTCGGTACCCAGAATAAAGTTCCAGCTGCCCCCCTCCTGCCAGACCGGCGGATGCAGCAATGCATCGCGGAACTGTTCAGCCGGCGCATGCGGAGCCAGCACATCGGCAAAAATGGCGCACAGCAGGACAATGATGATGTACACCAGGCCAATTACCGCGCCTTTGTTGCGTTTAAAGTAGTGCCAGAATTCCTGAATCGGGGTCATCGGCTTGGGTGCAACGGTAACGCTGCCGGGATCAACAACAGACATGATGCCCCCTTATTTCTTGTGACGTATGCGCGGGTTCACCACGCCATACAGCAGATCAACCAGCAGGTTGACCAGGATAATCAGTACTGCCGTGAGCAGCACACCGCCCTGCACCACCGGATAATCTCGGCGCTGCAACGCTTCAATCAGCCAGCGACCCAGACCCGGCCACGAGAAGATGGTTTCGGTCAATATCGCCCCGGCCAGCAGCGTGCCGACCTGCAGACCGATGACCGTGACCACCGGCAGCATGGCGTTGCGCAGCGCATGCACCACGATCACCCGCATCCGCGTCAGGCCTTTGGCGCGCGCCGTGCGGATGTAATCTTCACCCAGCACTTCCAGCATCGCCGATCGCGTCATACGCACAATCACCGCCAGCGGAATAGTGCCCAGCACGATGGCCGGCAAAATCATGTGCATGACCGCGTCATGGAAGTCGCCCGGCTCACCCCAGAAGAAGGTGTCGATCAGCATAAAGCCGGTCAGCGGCATGCTGTCATCCAGGAAGACGGTATCGCCGACCCGTCCGGAAACCGGCGTCAGGTTGAGCTGCACCGAGACCAGCATGATCAGCATGATGCCCCACCAGAAGATCGGCATGGAGTAGCCGGTCAGGGAGATGCCCACGGCGGTGTGATCGAAAATAGAGCCACGCTTCACGGCGGCCAGGACCCCAACCGGGATGCCCACCGCAACGGCAAATAGCATGGCGCAGATGCCGAGTTCCAGCGTCGCTTTGAAGCGCGGAACAAACTCATCCCAGACCGGGATGCGGCTCTTGAGTGAAACGCCCAGGTCGCCATGCAGTACGCCGTTGATGTAGTTCAGATACTGTTTCCACAGCGGCTGATCCAGACCCAGCAGCGTCATTAACTGTGCATGACGTTCAGGAGAAATCCCGCGCTCGCCCGCCATGATCAGCACCGGATCGCCGGGGATCATGTGAACAAAAGCGAAAGTGAGTAATGTAATACCGATGAACGTTGGGATGACAAGGCCCAGACGTCGGAGTATGAACTGCAGCATAATCCGGGTTCTCTCTTCTCCGCGCGACCGTCGCCGCGAGGGTTGTTATTGCTTACATCTGACGATCGGGTAGGACCGACCGCGACGCAGTCAGACTGCGCCTCTACCGTTTCCAGTAAAACAGGGAGAAAAAGCCGGGACGACGCAGGGCCGCCCCGGAAAAGGCGACAATTATTCCTGAATGTCTACCTGAGCAAAGTAGTGTCCGCCCAGCGGATCGACTTTGTACCCGGTGACTTTCTTGCTGACCGGTTCGTATACCGTGGAGTGCGCGATCATCAGCGCCGGTGCCTGGTCATGCATCACAACCTGTGCCTGTTTGTAGTACTCGATACGCTTCGCCTGGTCGGCGGTCGCGCGCGCAGGCTGGATCTGATCCTCAAAGGATTTATCACACCAGCGCGAGTAGTTAGAGCCATCTTTCGCGGCGGAACAGCTGAACAGGGTCGCCAGGAAGTTATCCGGATCCCCGTTGTCACCGGTCCAGCCCATCATGACGGTCTGATGCTCACCCGCTTTGGCGCGTTTCAGGTATTCGCCCCACTCGTAGGTAACGATTTTGGCTTTCACGCCAATCTTCGCCCAGTCGCTCTGGATCATTTCCGCCATGCGGCGTGCGTTCGGGTTGTAAGGACGCTGAACCGGCATCGCCCAGAGGTCGATGGAGAAGCCGTCGGCCATGCCCGCTTCTTTCAGCAGCGCTTTGGCTTTCTCAGGATCGTAGGCGTAGTCTTTCACCGCGTCGTTGTAGCCCCACATCGTTGGCGGGATCAGGTTTTTAGCCGGCTGGCCTGCACCCTGATAGACCGCATCGATAATGGCCTTTTTGTTGACCGCCATGGTCAGTGCCTGACGCACTTTCAGGTTATCCAGCGGTTTTTTCTCAACGTTGTATGAGAGATAGCCGACGTTCAGGCCAGCCTGCTCATACAGGTTAATGTTTTTGTCCTGCTTCATGCGAGCGATGTCAGCCGGGTTCGGATAAGGCATGACCTGGCACTCACCCTTCTGCAGTTTGGCGTAGCGCACTGACGCATCCGGGGTGATGGAGAAGACTAAGCGGTCGATTTTTGGCTTTTCGCCCCAGTAGTTCGGGTTCGCTTTGTAGAGGATGCGCGAATCTTTCTGGTATTGCAGCAGCTGGAACGGACCGGTTCCGACCGGGTTCAGGTCGACGTTTTGCGGCGTGCCGGCTTTCAGCATGTTGTCCGCATACTCTTTGGACAGGATAGAGGCGAAGTCCATACCGAGGTCGGCGAGGAACGGCGCTTCAGGGCGGGTCAGCACGAAGCGTACGGTGTTGTCGTCCACCTTCTCGATTTTGCTGATCAGCTTCGGCATATCCATGCCTTCGAAATATTCATAGCTGCCGCCGGAGACGCCGTGATAGGCGTTGTTTTTATCCAGCTGGCGCTCAAAGGTGAACACCACATCATCCGCGTTGAAGTCACGCGTAGGTTTGAAATCTTTGGTCGTCTGCCACTTCACGCCTTTGCGCAGGTGGAAAGTGTAGATTTTACCATCGTCGCTGACGTCCCACTTCTCTGCCAGCGCAGGATGCAGTTCGGTCGTGCCGACAGTGAACTCAACCAGTCGGTTGTAGATCTGACGTGAGCTGGCATCGTAGGTGGTGCCCGAAGTGAATAACTGCGGGTTAAAGCCTTCCGGAGAACCTTCAGAACAGTAGACCAGGGTTTTTGCCTGAACACCGGCGGCGACAGTCATAGCAATCAGGCTCAGACCGACCTTCAGCATCCCGGATTTAGCCAGGGAGTTGATCATGCTTTTGCTCCATTGTGATGTGATGTTGTGTGTATTGCCTGACCTCTGGTTTTTTTATGCGGTTCAGGCGTACCACCGAACAGGTGGTTAAATCGCGCTACGTTTTTTTTGTTTTTCCGAAGCGGGTTGGGCATTCAGAAAGTTCCGTAACTGCGGCTTATTGACGCATCAATTTGTCAACAGTTGCAAAGAACGTCAATACAACGGTTACTTATTTACACAGAGTGTGAGGAATAGCATGCAACGGTAATAAATACCGTTTTTGCACAAAAGCCATACAATGCACAGTGCTGCTGCTCCGGTTTCCGTGCATTATGCTGGATGGCAGGCTTATCGCTAGTGATTCTCACCGCTAAAAAACTTAAAACTTTTACCGGCAAATGTTGAATAACTGAACGATTCACCGTGCGTTATGGCGTTCACCCAGCGGAATATGCTGATTTTAATGTATAAGAAATCAGCATGTTGCTGCTTTCGGTCATAAGAAGAACGTGTCGCGAATTATGGTGGCATCTCTGATGTGGCAAGGCCTGCGAGCAGGAAAACGGCGATAATAACGGCTGGCAAGCATCTGGCGCGGCGAATGCCCTTTTCTGGAACTTTCTGGAAGAGGACAGATAAAACGTGAAGCAGTGAAGGACGCGGTGAGCCGGTTCGCTGTGAGAGCGCGTCTGGTTCGTGGGGGAGATTGGGCTTGCTAAGGATTTATCCGCAGCGGCCTTCCTGAAACAGAATGCGACTGCCGGACGTGAAGCGAAGGGAGCATACGCCTGTAGCAAAGCATAGCGGGCCAGGGATGGCCCGCGCTGAGCCCGCCAGGGATGGCGGGTTTTGCGTCTTTGCGAAAGGCGTATGCTCCCTGAAGCCGGCTCAGCGGGGTGACTGGGCAGATTCGCGAGGGAGATCGAGCCTGCTCAGGAAACCCGGTCAGATCGGAAAGTCGCTTAAACCATCCCTGGACGCTCGGCCCACGCGATTACGCACCTCATCCCTGAGGTGCGCCCGTAAACGGGTCAACGCGCTGCGTTGTTCAAAAACGCTCCCGGCGTTTTTGTCCCTGGCGTGGGACGCTTTCCTCTTCTGACCGGGTTACCTGCGCATTGAGTTAATCTGCGGCTGCTGAAAATACGTTTCCTGAAGCCCACTCAAAAATCACTCTTTGCCTTTCAACAGACGAAAAAAAACCTGTCTTTTCAGACAGGTTTCTTAAATATGGTCGGCGAGAGAGGATTCGAACCTCCGACCCACTGGTCCCAAACCAGTTGCGCTACCAAGCTGCGCTACTCGCCGATGGGGGCGCATGTTACTGCTACCCCGGATTAGCGTCAACCGCTTTTTAAGCTTTTGCCGCCGATCGCCTGGAAAGCATGCGGTTACCGGAAATCAGCCGCCTGCCCTCCCCTTTCGTACACCATTACAGCGATTTAGCCTGACTTTTCGCCGGTGCCTGACACCAGTTATTGGCCGGGTTAATGCCACCATCTGGCGAGGTATACCCCAGACAACCCAGGATAGTATCGAACAGCTCAACGTGACGATGGGTTCGCCCCACACGCTGCTGCGCCTGCAGACGCTCAAAATTACTGCGGTTCTGGCTGTCTTCCAGATACTTATCAGACGCCCAGACCATCATCGGCACGCGGAACTGCTCAGGCGGCGCCATCTCGCGCGGCGTGCCGTGCAGATGCATATTCTCGCTGATCGACTCCCCGTGGTCGGCGGCATAGAAGACGATCGCCTTCTTATCACGCAGCTGATCCAGCACGCTGTCCAGCATGCTATCCACATAAAGCACCGAGTTATCGTAAGCGTTAATCAACTGCGCTTTGCTGCAGGTCTCATCCACCCCCATACACTCCGGCTGATACTTCGCGAAGCTGCGCGGGTAACGCTGTGAATAGAGATAATGCGACCCTTTGGTATGCAGGATCACCAGATGCTTGCCCTTCGGGAAACGATCCAGCGACGCCTTCATCTCAGGCACCAGCAGCATATCATCGACGGCTTTACCCTGATTGCGCTTCTCGGAACCGATCTGCTCACGGAAGGCAAAGTTATTGGCATTAACGTTGTCGTAGAACCAGACTTCGCTTTGCATCGCAAACAGCTCAGAGGTGAAGCCCAGCTCTTTCATCACCGCAAACACATTCTGCTCTTTCAGCGTACGGCCCGGATTATTCATCGTGCCGCCTTCGCGCACGAACATGCAGCGCAGCGACAGCTTGGTCGCGGTGTCGCAGGATTCACCCCGGAACGCGACCAGATTTTTCTCTTTCGACAGTTTAGGCGTGGTGTCACGCTCATAACCCAGCATACCCATGTGATCCCAGCGCGTAGTCTCACCAATCACAAACACCACATAGGTATCATCCAGCCCGGCAGGCGCGACGTAGGTAAACTTCTTTGCCGGATCCAGCAGCTCCTCGCTTTGCAGCGACTCATCCATGCGGGTCCAGGCAAACAGTCCGACCGCCGCCAGCCAGTTGGAAGGAAGATAAGAGTGCGCGACCACGCCGCCGTAGCTCGGCAGATCGATGTTCGTGATCTCTTCATTATGCTTCTGCAGCTTGTCGAAATAACGGATTGGCAGCCAGACCAGCGCCACGCAGAGCAGCATAATCAGGGTCGGTTTCAGACGCTGTCCCGGCGTACGCAACTGCTCATTCAGCGTCATGCTCAGCCGGTTGCGCCAGATCATCAGCAACGGTAACGCACTGACCAGCACCATCCACAGAACGAAGTGGTAGCCGATCACCTCTTTAGAGAGATCGGTATCGGTGGTCATCACCGACGCCACAATGCCGTAGCCAATCACCACGTTGAAAAACGCCATGTAATAGGCGGCGGCAACAGAAATCAGCACAATCAGCGTGGCGAGCACGCGATAAAACCACTTGCCTCCCAGCGACAGCAGGCGCATCAGGAAGAATGTCAGCAGCACAATCGCCACGACCTCGGTGACCGCCGTCAGCCAGTTCGTAACTGTGGATTGCTTCAGAAAACCGTCAAAACGACGATAGAAAATCGGTAAATTCAGCAAGATACCGAGATAGAGCGCCAGCAATAGCGATAACTTTTGCTGCGTTAGCGTTTTAATGTAATTCATGAAAAAGGGGGTTTCTCCGGTGTGAAGCGCCTGACAAATCTTTAATGTGACTGCCGAATCGCGGCAGAGTTCGCTGAATAAGCGGGCCGGACAAGATGAAGGAAAATTCTGAACGGGTTTATGGGCGATAACGCGAGGTGGCCCAGTAAAACATGGCTGCGTTTGATAGACCAGAAAATAATCTTTGTCGACCTGATTAGCACATTTTTTGTACAAGAGAGATCGTGGCGGGCAAACAGAGGGTGGCAGAGTGGAATCGAAGATGGAAAAAAGAGGGGCCTGATAAACTCAGGCCCGCTGTTCGCTTAGCGAATAATATTCAGCGTCACGTCAATGTTGTTGCGGGTCGCATTTGAGTAAGGACAAACGATATGCGCCGCATCAACCAGCTTCTGCGCTTCTGCTTCATCCATGCCTGGCAGATGGATGTTCAGGGTCGCTTCGATACCAAAGCCGTTGGGAATAGGACCGATACCGACTTCACCTTCGATCCAGGCATCTTTAGGCATGGCGATCTTGTCACGGCCTGCCACAAACTTCATCGCACCGATGAAGCAGGCAGAGTAGCCCGCAGCAAACAGCTGCTCAGGGTTAGTCGCTTCGCCGCCTGCACCGCCCATCTCTTTCGGGACACCCAGTTTCACGTCCAGTACACCGTCAGAAGAGGTTGCACGACCATCACGACCACCGGTTGCTTTGGCTTTGGCGCGGTAAACCACTTGTTCTAAAGACATGACATTTCTCCGTTACGCTATTTAATCGCCCGCTACTTATCTGTGCGGTATCAGGCGATGAGGGTTAACGGGTGCCACGCACCCGTCAGCAATTTTTATCGGGACTGGTTCAGGTTATCCCGCAGCCCATCCAGCTCTGTTTTCAGCGCCAGCAGGGTCTCATCGTCACAGGCTGTGGCGCATTTCACCGCTTCAGGAATAGAGGCGGCTTTCGTGCGCAGCGCCTCGCCCGCTTCGGTGAGCGTCACAGCAACCTGACGCTCGTCCTGACGGGTACGCTGCCGGTTAATCAGACCTGCGCTCTCCAGTCGTTTCAGCAGGGGCGTCAGGGTGGCGGAGTCTAAAAAGAGCTGCTCGCCGATCTCTGAAACGGTGACATCATCTTTCTGCCACAGCACCAGCATCACCAGATACTGCGGATAGGTGATGTCGAGCTGGCTCAGCAACTGGCGATAGACTTTATTCATCGCCAGGTTGGCAGAGTAAAGCGCAAAGCAGAGCTGCTGATCGACCAACAGTGGCATCGTTTTCACTTTTTTGTCATCTTGATCACTGTTCATGGTGTTTAATATAGATAGCGCGCTAGATAATTGCAAGCGAACTTTTATCAGGGGAACAGGCATGCAGAATTCACTGGAAGAACAGGCGCGTCGTTTCGCCACCGAGGCGCATGCCCGGGCCGGTCAGCGCCGCAAATATACCGACGAGCCTTACATCGTTCATCCGGCGGCGGTCGTGGAGCTGGTGCGCAGCGTCAGCCATGATGATGCCCTGCTGGCGGCCGCCTGGCTGCACGACACCGTGGAAGATACACCGACCACGCCGGGTGATATAGAAGCCCACTTCGGCGCGCGCGTGGCGAGCCTGGTTGAAATGCTGACCGACAGCGCGCCTGCCACGGCCAAAAATCGGGCAGCCCGTAAACTGGCGCACTTTCGCCATACTGCCAGCGCCAGTCCTGAGGCGCAAACCATAAAACTGGCCGATATCATCGACAATACCCGCGCGATTGTGCGGTTCGATCCTGACTTCGCCCGCGTCTATCTGGTGGAAAAGCAGATACAGATTACGCTGCTGAAACAGGGCGATGCGCAGCTATGGCAGCAGGCTTCCACCATTATAGAAAATGGGATCGCACAGCTGCGCGAATCACCCTATAACGTCCCGGAAAGCTGGTTCGTGAAGCAGGCCGCCAAATATAGCGAATTACGCACATAAAAAACCCGCCAGCGGCGGGTTCTTTTCTGAAGCAGGCTTAGTCAAGCAACTGCCGTCCCAGATAGGGATTAGCATGTAATAACTTCATCAGTTTCTGTGCCGTCGCAGAAGGACGGGTGCGCCGGGCTTCCCAGCTTTTCACGGAAGAAACGCTCACGCCCATCACTTTAGCAAACTCATCAACCTGCATGCCGGTCATTTCGCGCAGGCGCTGTGGCTCTGGCTGAGCGGGTTGCTGACGCTGAATCAGTAAGTCGGCGGCGCGATCATCACGTGTCAAAACAATCTGCTCAAGGCTGCTGAGCAATTCAAACATCGGGTCTTTTAATTCCATAGAGAACTCCTTAAAACTCGCTATGAAGCACGTGAAAGTAGAGAGGTAAGAGCCTCAACCTGGGGCTCTGAAACCGGGCCTGTTACAGGCTGGATCCCGCAAGGGTTTGTTTTTGTTATTTTTGAAACCACTACGGGACGCAGCCTGCTGTGCACTGCTTTAAAAGGTGTCAGTTCAATGCAACAAATGCCGGGAGACTAAGTATGGATAGAGACCTGACTATTTGCCGCGCAATTTCTCATTATTTTTTTCACTATCTTTTGCCGGAGTTGTTCCGACGCCTCTAAGACGCTGAGGCAGCTGGTTTTTGTGCCCTCATAGCGGACAAAAAAATCAAATGCTGTTTGCTATTTATGCGGGTGCCGTCATGCTTTTTGCAGGCATCTTCTCGATTTTGTGAGGCGGTCTGCCTCTTCAGATAGTGAGTGCAAAATATACGCCAATGGTTTACTTCCTGAACACTTATATTCACTGCCTTTATGAAATTAAGAATAGTCCTGGCAACCCCCTGTGCGCGGCCGCGCGGCGGCTCACAGCAGGTTGTGGATGAATAACCTATTCTGCACGGCCAGACATTACCGGATAAAACAGCAGACTCCCTGATGAAACGGTCTCTGCCTTCTGCCGGTGCAGCGCTCCGTCAATGCTGATGCGCCTGCGCGAAAGAAGTGCAGGCGCTATGGCACGCCGATGACGGCCAGACCGGGAGCTGAACTCTCTAAGGAAAAGCGATGCGTGAAACAGATTTCAATGTCGGCTATCCCTCTTATCGCGTACCGATGATGGGACGTAACGCCGTCGCCACCTCCCAGCCACTGGCGGCGCAGGCCGGTCTTCGTATGCTGCAACAGGGAGGTAACGCCGTGGATGCGGCGGTCGCTACGGCCATGGCCTTAACCGTGCTGGAGCCGACCGGAAACGGCATCGGCAGCGATGCCTTTGCCATTGTCTGGGACGGTCACACGCTGCACGGGCTGAACGCGTCCGGCCGTGCGCCCGCCGCCTGGCATCCTGAACGCTTTGCCGCTTCAGACACCATGCCTGAAACCGGCTGGGAGTCCGTCACCGTGCCGGGGGCCGTCTCGGCCTGGGTCACCCTGGCTGAGCGCTTCGGCACACTGCCGCTGACCACCCTGGCGCAGCCAGCGATCGATTATGCGCGCGACGGTTTTCCGGTTTCACCGCTGATTGCTCAGCTCTGGCAGCGCGGCTATGACAAGCTGCGGGATCAGCCTGGCTTCAGCCGCTGCTTTGCGCCGCAGGGCCGCCCGCCGCGCGCGGGTGAAATTTTCCGCAACCCGGCGCAGGCCACCACCCTGCAGGCGATCGCTGAGAGCCGGGGGGAGAGTTTTTATCGCGGTGAACTGGCGCAGAAGATGGCAGACTTTGCCCGCGAGCATGGCGCAGCCCTGACGCTGGAGGATTTGAAAAATCACCGCGCCGACTGGGTCAGCCTGCTCTCCCATCCGTTTGCCGGCGGATCGGTTCAGGAGTTGCCGCCTAACGGTCAGGGCATCGCCACCCTGATTGCGCTCGGCATACTGGAGGAGTGGGAGATTCATCGCTACGCGCCCGATTCTGCGCAGTGGCTGCATCTGTCGATTGAGGCGATGAAGCTGGCGCTGGTCGATCTGGAGCGCTATGTCACCGATGAAGACCACCTCGAATTTCCGGCTGAACGCCTGCTGAGCAGCGACTACCTCCGCCAGCGTGCCGCGCTGATTGACCCCGGCCAGGCGGGCGATTTTCGCTTTGGGTCACCGCAGCAAAGCGGCACCGTTTATGTGGCAACCGGCGATGCCAGCGGCATGATGGTTTCATTTATTCAGTCTAACTACATGGGATTTGGCTCCGGGGTGGTGGTGCCTGACACGGGCATCAGCCTGCAGAACCGGGGTGCCGGGTTTTCACTCGACCCCTCTCATCCTAACCTCGTGGCAGGGGGAAAGCGCCCCTTCCATACCATCATTCCGGCCTTTGCGCGGGATGAGCAGGGCCAGCCGCTGATGGCGTTTGGCGTGATGGGCGGCCCGATGCAGGCGCAGGGGCATGTCCAGCTGGCGCTGCGCATCATGCTTCACCGGCAAAATCCTCAGGCGGCGATCGATGCGCCGCGCTGGCGGGTGGTGCAGGGACGCGACGTGGTGTTTGAGTCAACGATCGATCGCAACACCCTGAGCACCCTGCGCCGCATGGGACATAACGTGGTGCTGGAAGATCCGCTGAGCAGTTACAATTTTGGCGGTGCGCAGGCAATCGTGCGCGATTCTCAGGGCTTCTACATTGCGGCCAGCGAGAGCCGCAAAGATGGTCAGGCGGTGGTGTTCTGAAGCGAGGTTCAGCCTGCTCAGCATCACTGAGGGCGTGCTGCCCGGCACGCCCTGCCGCCCCGGCGCGGAGGTGCAACGGCGCGGGTTGCAGAAAGTCTCTGTTTCAAGAGTGGTTTCACATTGTGCCGTGACCAGGGATTGTTCTATTCTTTAGGCCATTCTTACCTGGATATCAGACAGTATCACCGACAGGAGTTGAACCCATGGCTTCAGGACTTACCCGCATCCTGGCACGCAGCGGCATGATGATCGCTGGCGTGCTGATCGTGCTGCAACTCACCGCGTGCGGTGATAAAGAAGGCGAGCAGCGCAAAGCATTTATCGATTTCCTTCAGAATACCGTTATGCGCAGCGGCGAGCATCTGCCCAGCCTGAGCGAAAATCAGAAGCAGAGTTTTGGCCACTTCGCCAGCGACTACGCCATCCTGTATGGCTTCTCACAGCAGGCGAATAAAGCCGTTGAGCAGGGGATGCGTCCGGTGGTCGATGAGCTGTCTGCCATTCGTGTGCCGCAGGATTACCTCAGCCGTCGTGACTCACTCCGCCAGGCCACCAGCGCCCTGGTGATTGTCACGCAGCAGATTGAGAGCGCCAAAATGCAGGCGGACAGCAGCAAAGCGACCCTGAAGCAGCAGGATGATCTGAAAAAGGTCTACGACAGCGCCTACAACAAAGTGGTGACGGTGCCTGCCAACCAGCTGATCCCGCTGTTGCCTCAGCTGCAGGCGCTGAGTCAGGGCGCAGTCCAGGCCGGCGACTTCCTGCAATCGCAGGGAACCCGCGTCAGCTTCAATGATGGCGCTGTACAGTTCCCGACACAGGAGCAGGCTTCGCAATACAATGCCCTGATGAGCACCGTGTCAGCCAATGCGCAGGCTCTGCCTCAGGCTCAGGCCGCCGTTCAGGCGGGTCTGCAGTAACGCTTTTTACGGGCAGGCACCAATCGCCTGCCCCTCTCCCTGCCACATTTTTACTCGCCTCTTCCGCCCCTGAATCCCCGGCTGACTAAAGTGTGATCTGGCGCATTTTCGACCAAAAATAGTTTGTGATCTCAGTCACATTTACATAACAAACCCTGCCATCCAGAATGTGATATTCATCACAGATAAGCCGATACACCGGTCAGAATTCAGGCAAACTCGCCGTGCCCGCCTCTGTATTTGTGATCAAAGTCACGCTAATAACCCCCGTCCCCACCGTAAATGAGTGATGTGGATCACACTTATTCCGGGCCCTACGCAGTGCCAGATTCGCGTGATAGAGTCCGCGTGCATACAGTAATACCACCGGCTCTGGTCGGGGTGGCTAAACAAAAACAAACGCGCTCTCCTATTGCAGCGCGTCTCAATAAGGGGTGGGTTTATGTCCTCATCAGTCAAGGTCAAAGTACAAAGCTTTGGTCGCTTTCTGAGTAATATGGTGATGCCAAACATCGGGGCGTTTATCGCCTGGGGCATCATCACCGCACTGTTTATTCCAACCGGCTGGATCCCTAACGAAACGCTGGCCAAACTGGTCGGCCCGATGATCACCTACCTGCTGCCGCTGCTGATCGGTTTTACCGGCGGACGCCTGGTGGGCGGCGATCGCGGCGGCGTGGTCGGTGCTATCACCACCATGGGTGTGATCGTGGGTGCCGATATGCCGATGTTCCTCGGCGCGATGATTGCCGGTCCGCTGGGTGGCTGGGCCATCCGCTCGTTTGACCGGGCAATCGACGGCAAAATCAAAAGCGGCTTCGAGATGCTGGTTAACAACTTCTCGGCCGGTATTATCGGGATGATCCTGGCGCTGCTGGCTTTCCTGGCCATCGGCCCGCTGGTGGAAGGTCTGTCCCACATTCTCGCCGCCGGCGTGAATCTGATGGTGCAGAACAACCTGCTGCCGCTGACCTCTATCTTCGTTGAACCGGCGAAAATCCTGTTCCTGAACAACGCCATTAACCACGGTATCTTCTCGCCGCTGGGTATCCAGCAGGCGAGTGAAGCGGGCAAGTCGATTTTCTTCCTGATCGAAGCCAACCCGGGTCCGGGTATGGGCGTGCTGATGGCCTACATGTTCTTTGGTCGCGGCAGTGCCAAACAGTCTGCAGGGGGAGCGGCGATTATCCACTTCCTGGGCGGCATCCATGAGATCTACTTCCCGTATGTGCTGATGGCCCCTCGCCTGCTGCTGGCGGTGATCCTGGGCGGGATGACCGGTGTCTTCACGCTGACCGTACTGAACGGCGGCCTGGTCTCTCCGGCCTCACCCGGTTCTATCCTGGCGGTGCTGGCGATGACGCCAAAAGGTGCCTACTTCGCCAACATTGCGGCGATTGCTGCCGCCTTCGCCGTCTCCTTCGTGGTCTCCGCGATCCTGCTGAAAACCAGCAAAGTCAGAGAAGATGACGATATCGAAGCGGCAACCCAGCGCATGCATGAGATGAAAGCGCAGTCGAAAGGTCAGGGTGCCGCAGGTGGCGCTATCGCCAGCGATGCCATGAGCGTCGATCTGCATCACGTCCGTAAAATCATCGTCGCCTGCGATGCCGGTATGGGCTCCAGCGCCATGGGCGCAGGCGTGCTGCGTAAGAAAGTGCAGGACGCGGGTCTGAGCAATGTTTCGGTAACCAATACCGCCATCAACGCTCTGCCGGGCGATGTCGATCTGGTGATCACCCACCGCGACCTGACCGAACGCGCCATTCGTCAGGCCCCGCATGCGCAGCATATTTCGCTGAACAACTTCCTCGACAGCGCGCTTTACAGCACCCTGACCGAACGTCTGGTGGCGGCGAACCGTAGCGATGTGCATCGTGAAACGGTCAACACTGCGCTCTCTGACAGCTACGATGAAGGCAATGCACATCTGTTTAAACTGGGTGCGGATAATGTCTTCCTCGGCCTGACCGCCAGCAACAAAGAGCAGGCGATTCGCTTTGCCGGTGAACAACTGGTGAAAGGCGGCTATGTTGAGCCGGAATATATTGAGGCGATGCTGGCGCGTGAAAAACTGACGCCGACCTACCTCGGCGAGTCGATCGCGGTGCCGCACGGCACGGTTGAAGCCAAAGATCGCGTGCTGAAAACCGGCGTGGTGTTCTGCCAGTATCCGGCAGGCGTCCTGTTCGGCGAAGAGGCGGACGATGTGGCGCGCCTGGTAATTGGTATTGCGGCACGCAACAACGAGCACATTCAGGTCATCACCAGCCTGACCAATGCGCTGGATGATGACAGCGTGATTGAGAAGCTGGCGAACACCAGCAGCGTGCAGGAAGTGCTGGATCTGCTGTCAGGCAAACCGGCACTCGCGTAATTCAAGGCTGTTTTTCCCTGGGGCGGTCATGCCCGTCCCAATTTCCTGGGGCGGGTTTGCCCGCCCCATCGTCATTTGATATGGGTCAAAAATTATGAAAGCGTTACATTTCGGAGCAGGAAACATTGGTCGCGGCTTTATCGGCAAATTACTGGCTGATGCAGGTATCGAACTGGTTTTTGCTGATGTGAATCAGGCGGTGCTGGATGCACTGAACGCGCGTCATGAGTATCCCGTTCATGTGGTTGGCGAGCAGGCCAGAGTGGAAACGGTTAAAGGCGTCAGTGCGGTAAACAGCACCAGTGATGAGATCGTCACCCTGATTGCGGAGGTGGATCTGGTCACCACCGCCGTAGGACCGCAGATTCTGGAACGTATTGCCGCCAGTGTGGCTAAAGGGCTGGCAAAACGCAGCGACAACGGGAACACCCGTCCGTTAAATATCATCGCCTGCGAGAATATGGTGCGCGGCACCAGCCAGCTGAAACAGCATGTGCTGAAGGCGCTGCCCGAACAGTATCACACCTGGCTGGAGCAGCATGTCGGCTTCGTGGATTCTGCCGTTGACCGCATCGTGCCGCCAACCGAAGCGGGCAGCAGCGATCCGCTGGAGGTGACGGTTGAAACCTTCAGCGAGTGGATCGTGGATAAAACCCAGTTTAAAGGTGACCTGCCAGCCATTCCTGGCATGGAACTGACCGACAACCTGATGGCGTTTGTCGAGCGTAAGCTTTTCACCCTGAATACCGGCCACGCGATTACCGCCTATCTCGGCCAGATGGCGGGTCACCAGACCATTCGCGATGCCATTCTTGACGAAAAAATCCGGGCCGTGGTGAAAGGCGCCATGGAGGAGAGCGGCGCCGTGCTGATTAAGCGCTACGGTTTTGACGCAGAGAAGCATGCGGCTTACATCCGCAAGATCCTCGGCCGTTTTGAAAACCCCTATCTGAAAGATGAGGTTGAGCGCGTCGGGCGTCAGCCACTGCGTAAACTCAGCGCGGGCGATCGTCTGATCAAGCCGACGCTGGGGACGCTGGAGTACGGTTTACCGCACGCCTGCCTGGTGCAGGGAATTGCTGCAGCGATGCACTATCACAGCGACCAGGACCCGCAGGCGCAGGCGCTGGCTGCGCTGCTGGCAGAGAAAGGTCCACAGGCGACGCTGGCGGAGATCTCAGGGCTGGATGCTGACAGCGAGGTCGTGGCTTCGGTGGTGAGCGTCTGGCACGCTATGGCATAATGCGCGCGTGTTAGTGACGCAAGCCGGGCGCAGTTTGCCTGCGCCCAACGGCGGTATTGAACCCATGCAGGCAATAATGGAAGAGAAGCAGGCTTTTGAAAACCGGGTGCTTGAGCGCCTGAATGCCGGTCGTTCGGTGAGAAGCTTTCTGATCGCCGCCGTTGAGCTATTGGCGGAAGCCGTCAATCTGCTGGTGCTGCAGGTGTTCCGCAAAGATGACTATGCGGTCAAATATGCGGTAGAACCGCTGCTGCTGGGCGATGGGCCTTTAGGCGAACTCTCGGTTCGCCTGAAGCTGATCTACGGTCTGGGCGTCATCAGCCGGCACGAATATGAAGATGCTGAGCTGCTGCTGGCGCTCCGCGAAGAGCTGAATCACGACACCGGGGAGTATCGTTTTACCGACGATGAAATTCTGGGCCCCTTTGGCGAGCTGCACTGCGTGACCGCCTGGCCGCCCGCACCGGTGTTTCACACCGACGATGCAGAACTGCGCAGCATGCAGCAGCAGCGCTATCTGCAGATGGTGCGATCCACCATGGTTCTCTCCCTCACCGAGCTTATCGCCCGCATCAGTATGAAGCAGGCGTTTAAAAAGTCCGGCAGCTAATTCCCGTCAGGCGTCCTTGCGGCGCCTTTTTTGCCTTAACCTGTCGGGAACCGGCGCCAGATTTGGTGTATCCTTGGCCTGTTTTCCTCAACGAGTTGTTGTCATGAAAGAGCAAGAAAAGAACGAAATTAAACGTCTCAGCGATCAGCTGGACGCACTGAACCGCAAAGAGCCACAGTTACTGGAATCGGGTGATGCCGAGAAACTGGGCGCGCTGCTGAAAGAGAAAGAAACGCTGGTCACGGAAATTGAGCGTCTGCGCAATCAGCGGGTTGAAAAGCTGAGTGCTGAGGCGCAGAAGCTGCAAAAGATGGGCTTCAGCCGCGAAATTACCAAAAAAGAGCAGGCAAATCTGGGTGCGCTGAAGAAAAGCGTGCGCGGCCTGGTCGTGGTGCATCCAATGACCGCGCTGGGACGTGAAATGGGTCTGAAAGTGATGACCGGCTTCGCCAGAACCGCATTCTGAGCCCGCGATCAGGCGGCAGCCTGATCGACATCGGCTTTGTGTTCGCCGGCGGCGGCATAAACCTGCTCCGCCAGCGAATCCAGCAGTTCATAGCGACGGCGATACTCTGCCCGCTTCTTACTGGCGATCTCCTCCAGCGTTTTACGCGGCAGGCTCAGCGGCAGTCTGAACATCCCGTCCGGGCGAGCCTCGCCATTCAGCGACAGCCAGAACTCACTGTAGCTGGCAAAGAACTTATCCCCTTTGCTGTGACGATAACGCAGACTGCGGAAGACGTGCGTCTCATCGCCCACCGCCAGAATAGCGTCCACGCCGCACTGCTTCGCCACAATAAATACCGCTTCCATTAACAGGCGTTTCGGAAAGAGACCCTGAGCCGCTTTGGTCGCCTCGCGGATCACCTCATTATTGATATGTTTTCGCGGGCCCTGTAATCCGCCAATTAATAAGGTGCGCTGGTTATTCTCGTTCAGAATAGAAAAAGAGAGCGAGGCGATCACTTCGTCGTTATAACGCAATACCAGCGTCACTTCACCTTCACGATCGAAATACCCGGAGCTGCAGGAGAGCAGGAATTTCTCGCCATTTTTACCGGTCAGCGTCGCCAGCGGATTATCAGACGCGCTCTGCAGCAGCTGACGCAGCGCCGGATTTGCCAGATTATTCATCAGGGTGTAGTGATCGAGAATGGCCTGTGCGCGGGCCGCAATGCTCATCCCCGCGCGCAGATAGGGCCGGTGCAGCTTGGCTGGCAGCAGTCCCTGCGTGCTCATCAGCAGCGAAAGTTGCGGCAGATGCGACAGCGCATCCAGATAATGCAGCGTGGTCAGCGGCGATATTAAGGTTCTTAACACAAATTTCAGCCGAAAACGTTTACTCATCCAGAGTTTATCCGGAATGTATTTCCCACTGATTAATTGGAAAAAAAGGGAAGCAGAGGATTCGGCTGTATTTTCGTGAGTAGTTATTAGTGACATGATCAGCGACACGCAGTGAGTTAAGCAGGAATGTCACTGAAAATAACATAGCCAATATCAACGAGAGGTTAATGCGGAATAACATTAAAGTGAAGAGTTTACGATTTCTGGTTCACTTTGAGACTGCACAAAATAGGGATAAAAAAAACCGGCAAAATAGAATTTACCGGTTTATCTTCATTACGTTTACGTTTGGTTAACTTACTGAGCAGCAGCGAAACGCGCAGCCGCTTCGTCCCAGTTAACGACGTTCCAGAACGCTTTGATGTAATCAGGACGTTTGTTCTGATACTTCAGGTAGTAAGCGTGTTCCCACACGTCCAGACCGATGATCGGGAAACCCGACACGCCGGCGACCGCTTCGCCCATCAGCGGGTTATCCTGGTTTGCGGTCGATACCACAGCCAGTTTGTCACCCTGCTTAACCAGCCATGCCCAGCCAGAACCGAAACGGGTGGCTGCCGCTTTCTCAAACTCTTCCTGGAATTTTTCTACGCTGCCGAAATCTTTCTCAATCGCGGCTTTCAGGTCGCCCTGCAGCGTGGTGCCGGTTTTCAGGCCTTTCCAGAACAGGCTGTGGTTAGCGTGACCACCAGCGTTATTGCGCAGTGGGCCTTTTTTGTCTGCTGGCAGCTGATCCAGTTTGGTGATCAGCTCGTCAACCGGCAGATTGGCAAATTCAGTGCCTTCCAGCGCCGCGTTAGCGTTGTTCACATAGGTCTGGTGATGTTTGGTGTGATGGATTTCCATCGTCTGCTTGTCGAAATGCGGTTCCAGTGCGTCGTATGCGTAAGGCAGGGATGGCAGTGAATAACTCATGTTCTTCCTCTCCATTTAGTTTGTGCAGCACGACGGATTCAGGACGTGCCGCGTAAGCAGTCGAATCATTATAGTTAAATTCATGTAGCGTAAAAGGGTAATCAATGCCCTATAAAACCTAAGGAATTGAGAAATCCGGCAATAGCAACCCGTTGTTTTTACAGTATGCTGCGCCTCACCCTGCTTTTTGACCCTCTCCGCTCGCCGGACCGGGAAGCCGATCCCGCACGCAGAGCAGGCGGTCTGTCCGCCCGCCTGCCGCGTCAGCCCTGACCTGCGGACTACCTGCCCAGCTCGCGCAGTGCGCTGTCGAGTGCGCCGACCAGCCAGTCGATGTCACTCTCCTGGAATGCCAATGGCGGACGCAGTTTCAGCACATTCCCATAGGGGCCCGCGACCGAAGTCAGCACGCGATGTTCACGCAGCTTCTCGATTAAATCCAGCGCCAGGGCTTTATCCGGCGTTTTACTGTGACGATCGGTCACCAGCTCGAAGCCGATAAAGAGTCCGGCACCGCGCACATCCCCTACGCACTCATATCGATCCATCAGGGTTCTCAGCTCAGCCAGCAGCTTCGCGCCGACGACCCGGCTGTGTTCCTGCAGCCCCTCTTCGGTGATCACCTTCAGCACAGCTTGCGCCGCCGCCATGGCGACCGGATTGCCGCCAAAGGTGTTGAAGTAAGGAATTGAGTCGCTGAAGGCGGCCAGCACGTCACTTTTTGCCAGCAGCCCGGAAACCGGGATGCCATTGCCCATTGGCTTGCCGGTGGTGATGAGATCGGGCACGACATCGTGGCGGCCAAAGCCCCAGAAGGCGTCACCGGTGCGGCCAAAGCCTGGCTGGACTTCATCGGCAATAAAGATCCCGCCGTTGGCGTGCACCACATCGACCGCTTTTTTCAGGAAGCCGCGCGGGTTGGGCAGTACACCGTCCGAGGAGAAAATCGAGTCCGCCAGGAAACCAGCAAATTTAATGCCGTGGGCCGCCATGTCATCAATCTGCTGCTGAATCTGGTCAGCGAACCAGTCGCCAAGGTCGGGCGCATCTACCCGGTAGGCATCCGGCGGCATCACCAGCCGCGTGGTAGGGGCCAGCGGCTGTCCGCTGCCCAGCGCTGGAGACGCGCCGGAGGTCAGCTCACTGGTGCCGTGATAGGCCTCCTTGCTGACAATGATGCCGGTGCCGCCGCTGAAGGCGCGCGCGACGCGGATTGCCAGGTCATTCGCTTCCGAGCCGGTGCACATATACATCGCACGATCGATCGCCGCAGGGGTAGTCGCCAGCAGCGCTTCACTGTAATCAAGGATATTTTCATGCAGGTAACGGGTGTGGGTGTTCAGCATTTTCATCTGCTGCGTCACCGCCTCGATCACTGCCGGATGACAGTGGCCGATGCTGGCCACGTTGTTATACACATCGAGATATTTATCGCCCGCCGCGTCCCACAGATATTGCCCTTCACCCCGCACCAGATGAACCGGTTTGCGATAGAACAGACGATAGGATTCGCCAAGCACTTTGCTGCGTTTATCGGTCAGTTTGCGCGTGTCGCTGTCCAGCGCATCGGCATGTTCGGCACGAAAACTGTTGGTATCCATAATGGTGGAACGCGTGGCCATAATGACTCCCGTGACAAGGATGAAGGAGGAAGATCAGACCCCTCCATCATGCCTGCCTGAAAATAAAATGCAACCAAATACACAAATACAACAAAATACACATGACGCCGGGAGATCGCCGCGTTAAGCTGATGCCTGATTCAGACGGACTCTTGCGCTTCACTGGCGTATTATCCGTGCTCTTCGCGCTTTAAAAGGAAACCGCTATGCTGCAGGAAACGCGCCTTCATCGCATCCGCGCCCTGCTGACCCGACTCAATCAGGTCAGTACCGAGCGCATCATCAGGGAGCTGGGGGTCTCACGCGAAACCGCGCGCCGCGATATCATTGAGCTGGAAGCGCTGGGGCTGGCGCGCCGCGTCCATGGCGGACTGGTGGCGATAGAACCCTCAGCGGAACCGCCGCTGACGGAACGTCGCAGTACGCAGACCCAGGAGAAGTGCGCGATCGCCCGCGCCGCCGCGCAGTTGCTGCAGCCCGGACAGACGCTGTTCCTTGATGCGGGCAGCACCACCACACTGCTGGCAGAGGAGCTGCATGCCCTGTCCGGCCTGACGATCGTGACCAACAGCCTGCAGGCCGCGCTGGCGCTGAGCGCCGGAGAGGAAGACCGGCCTCTGAATAATCAGATTATTTTGCTGGGCGGGAATATGTCCGCCGGGGCGCAACAGACGCGCGGTGAGATCACCGTGGGCGAAATCATCCGCTACCGCGCCGATGTGGCGCTGCTGTCGCCGGTTGGCATCGAGGCCGATTGTGGTGCCAGCAGTTTTCATCCGCATGAAGCGGCCATCGCCCGGGCAATGGTTCAGCAATCCGCCGCCTGCTATCTGCTGGCCGACCACACCAAGCTGGGCGTGGTGAGCCGGACAATCTACGCACCGCCGCAGGCGATCAGCCTGCTGATTACCGACAGCGGCGGGGATAATAGTGCCGAACTGGAAGCGTTGCAGCAGGCGCTGCCCCGGGTGATAGTGGTCTAGCGAAGCGGCAACGGCAGGTAATTTAACGCAGCCGCTGGGGGTGGCTGTAGACCGTGGCCCGGCCCGGCTTGCTGAAGCCGACCAGCGTCAGATTGCAGCGCTCAGCCACCTCAACCGCCAGACGGGTCGCGGCAGAGACGGCGAACAGGATCTCAACGCCGCACATGGCGGATTTCTGCACCATCTCATAGCTGGCGCGGCTGGAGACCAGCAGCGCCCCCGGCCCCCACGCGGCCTGGCTGCGATAACCAAGCAGCTTATCCAGTGCCACATGGCGACCCACATCTTCACAGCCACCGGCCAGCTGCCCATCGGGCTGGATCCACGCCGCCGCATGGGTGCAGCCGGTTTTCTGTCCGACAGGCTGATACTCTTTCAGCTGACCCAGCGCCCGATCGAGCTGATCCAGCGCAAAGGTCTGGGTAAAGGGTAGCGGCGACAGCGGCTTGCCGATCTGATCCAGCTGTTCAACGCCACACACGCCACAGCCAGTCCGGCCCGCCAGCGCACGACGCTGCGCTTTCAGCGCCATAAAGCGGCGGCTGGACAGCTCAACCTGGACTTCAATACCGTGACAGCCCGGCACGATATCCATGCCAAAAATATCACCCGGCGCGTCGATAATGCCCTCTGACAGCGAAAAACCCAGCGCGAACGCCTCCAGGTCTTTGGGCGTGGTCATCATCACTACGTGAGAGATGCCGTTATAGACCAGCGCCACCGGCACCTCATCCGCCAGCCAGTCAGGCTGAGCCGTCATCAGATCGGCACGCTGCCAGACCTGCGTTGTGCTGACGCCGGCCTGAATTGTTAAATCTTCGCCTGAGTCAGGCTGGATAGCTTTCAAAAAATAGGACCTGTTGTTAATAAATAATTGCCGGTGCGGCTGCACGGCGAGGAGCTGACATGGTCTGATTTTGCCTGCAGGTCCGGCACAGCGCAAATAAACAGCGGGGCAATTCATGCGGTTTCAGATGCGCCAGAGGCGCAGCCACGGCTGCGGGTGTGCAAAATGAGAAGGGGAACTGTTCCGGCATTAACATCCGGGAGCAAATCGCTCCCGCCATCCGCGGCTGACGCTGAAAATAAACTTGCAATGCCGCGCCCTTGCCGCAGGTTTTTAACAAAATTTAGAAAAAGAATTACTAATCGCTAACCTGTTGACCCTGGTCAACTTACAGGCAATCAGGGCTGTTATTTTGCAGGGCTTCGCAATGGAGCCGGAAAAGAAGAACGATAACATGCAAATTAACAGACGGAGTTTTTTTAAGATCTGTGCGGGCGGACTGGCGGGAACCAGCGCGGCGTTGCTCGGTTTTGCCCCCACCACAGCCTTAGCCAGTGTCCGGGAGTTCAAGCTCATTCGCGCCAGAGAAACACGGAATAACTGCACCTACTGTTCCGTTGGCTGCGGCATGCTGATCTACAGCCTGGGGGATGGCGCTAAAAATGCCCGCACCTCGATTTACCATATTGAAGGCGACCCCGACCATCCGGTCAGTCGCGGGTCGCTCTGCCCGAAAGGCGCAGGGGTGCTCGACTTTATTCACAGCGAACAGCGGCTGAAGTACCCGGAATATCGCGCGCCTGGCTCCGATAAATGGCAGCGCATCAGCTGGGAGGAGGCGTTTGATCGTATTGCCCGCCTGATGAAGCAGGATCGCGACGCCCATTTCCAGGCCACCAACGCCGCAGGCGTGACGGTAAACCGCTGGCCGACCACCTCAATGTTCTGCTCCTCCGCCGCCAGTAATGAGACCGGCCTGCTCGATCAGAAATTTGCCCGCGCGCTGGGTATTCTGGCGCTGGAAAATCAGGCGCGCCTGTGTCATGGCCCGACCGTAGCGGCACTGGCCCCCAGCTTTGGTCGCGGAGCCATGACCAACAACTGGAACGACATCAAAAATGCCAATGTGGTGATGATCATGGGCGGCAACCCGGCCGAAGCGCATCCGGTCGGCTTTAAATGGGTCATTGAAGCGAAAACCCGGAACAAGGCGCAGGTCATCGTGGTCGATCCGCGCTTTAACCGCTCTGCCGCCGTTGCGGATTTTTACGCGCCCGTGCGGGCGGGCAGCGACGTGGTGTTCCTGATGGGTGTCATTAACTATCTGCTGCAGCACGACCTGATCCAGCAGGCGTATGTTCGCGCCTTCACCAACGCGGCCCTGATTGTCAGCGACGGCTTCAGCTTCAGCGACGGTCTGTTCAGCGGCTACGATGCCGACACCCGTCAGTACGATCGCCAGAGCTGGCACTATGGGCTGGATGAAAATGGCCATGCCCGACGGGATGAGAGCTTCACTCATCCACGCTGCGTGCTGAACCTGCTTAAAACGCACGCCAGCCGCTATACGCCGGAGATGGTGACGCGCCTGTGCGGCACATCGCAGGCGGCCTTTATCGCGGTATGCGAACAGCTCGCGTCGACCTGCGTGCCGAATCGCACCGCCACGATCCTCTATGCGCTGGGCTGGACCCACCACACCAACGGCTCGCAGATTATCCGCACGGCGGCGATGATCCAGCTGCTGCTGGGCAATATCGGTATGCCGGGTGGCGGTATCAATGCACTGCGAGGTCACTCCAATGTGCAGGGGTTTACCGATCTCGGCCTGCTGGCGCAGAGCCTGCCGGGCTATCTGCCGCTCCCCTCCGAGAAGATGACCACGCTGGCGAGCTATCTTCAGCAGGCCACGCCGGTTGCAACACTGCCGGACCAGGTCAACTACTGGCAGAACACCGACAAATTTTTCGTCAGCCTGATGAAGAGCTTCTACGGCGATAAGGCCACGGCGGAAAACCAGTGGGGCTACGACTGGCTGCCGAAATGGGACAAGAGCTACGACTGCATGGCGCAGGCGGAGATGATGGAGCAGGGTGCGCTGAACGGCTGTCTGGTCCAGGGCTTTAACCTGCTGGCCGCTTTCCCGGACAAAAATAAGGCAGTGCGGGCCCTTTCCCGACTGAAATATATGGTGGTGATCGATCCGCTCAGCACGGAAACCGCCAGCTTCTGGCAGCATCACGGTGCGTTCAACGACGTCGATCCGTCGCAAATCCAGACCGAAGTGTTCCGCCTGCCCTCCTCCTGCTTCGCGGAAGAGTCGGGATCGGTTGCAAACTCGTCGCGCTGGCTGCAGTGGCACTGGGCTGCCGCCGAACCGCCTGCGGAAGCGCTGCACGACGGTAAAATCCTCGGCAACCTGTTTATGCGGCTGCGTGCTCTCTATCACCTCGAAGGCGGTGCAAACCCTGAGCCGCTGATGGCCATGCGCTGGGACTACCGCGATCCGTTCAATCCTGAGCCGGAAGAGGTGGCGCAGGAGAGCAACGGTCAGGCGCTGGCCGATATTTATGATGCCCGTGGCAAACTGCTGCTGAAAAAAGGCCAGCAGCTTAACGGTTTCTCCGAGCTGCGTAACGACGGCACCACCGCCAGTGCCTGCTGGATCTACAGCGGCAGCTGGACGCCGGAAGGCAACCAGATGGCGCGACGCGATAACGCCGATCCCTCCGGGCTGGGCGCGGTCTCCGGCTGGGCCTGGGCCTGGCCCGCTAACCGCCGCATTCTTTATAACCGCGCCTCCGCTGATGCACAGGGTAAAGCCTGGGATCCGCAGCGCCGCCTGATTGAGTGGGATGGCACACGCTGGCACGGCATCGATGTGCCGGACTATCCGGTGACGCTGTCGCCGCAGAAGCAGGCCGGTCCGTTTATCATGCAGCCCGATGGCATGGGCCATCTGTTTGCGCTGGATAAAATGGCCGACGGCCCGTTCCCGGAACACTATGAGCCGATGGAAAGTCCGCTCGCTGACAATCCCCTGCATCCGCAGCAGCGTCACAGTCCGGTCGTCCGTCTGTTTAGCAGTGACGCCGCACAGCTGGGCGAGGTCGCTGACTATCCCTGCATCGCCACCACCTACTCCATCACTGAGCTGTTCCGCCACTGGACCAAACATGCCCTGCTGAACGCGATTGCGCAGCCGGAGCAGTTTGTCGAAATCGGCACCGAACTGGCGGAGGAGAAAGGCATTCAGGCCGGTGACAGCGTCAGAGTCTCGTCACGCCGGGGTTATATCCAGGCCAAAGCGGTGGTCACCCGCCGTCTCCCGCGCCTGATGATTGACGGCAGGCCGGTGGATACCGTGGGTATTCCCTGTCACTGGGGCTTTGAGGGCACTACGCGTAAGGGCTTCCTTGCCAATACGCTGACGCCTTCCGTTGGCGACGCCAACTCGCAGACCCCGGAGTACAAGGGATTTTTAGTGAAAGTCGAAAAAGCGTAACGGTAAATAATAATGGCTTATCAATCACAGGATATTATCCGTCGCTCTGCGACCAATGGCTTTACCCCGCCGCCGCAGGCGCGCGATCACCAGCGCGAAGTGGCGAAGCTTATTGACGTCACCACCTGCATTGGCTGTAAAGGCTGCCAGGTTGCCTGCTCCGAATGGAATGACATCCGCGATGAAGTCGGTCACAACATCGGGGTCTATGACAATCCCACCGATCTGAGCGCCAAATCCTGGACAGTGATGCGCTTTTCAGAAGTGGAAGAGAACGGCAGGCTCGCCTGGCTGATCCGCAAAGATGGCTGCATGCACTGCGCCGATCCCGGTTGTCTGAAGGCCTGTCCGTCAGCCGGCGCCATCATCCAGTACGCTAACGGCATCGTCGATTTCCAGTCTGAGCAGTGCATTGGCTGCGGCTACTGCATCGCGGGCTGTCCCTTCAACGTGCCCCGCATCAATAAAGAGGATAACCGCGCCTATAAATGCACCCTGTGTGTGGACCGCGTCAGCGTCGGCCAGGAACCCGCCTGTGTGAAGACCTGTCCGACCGGGGCCATTCATTTCGGCAGCAAAAGCGACATGCTGACGCTGGCGGAGGAGCGCGTAGCAGAGCTGAAGTCGCGCGGCTTTGCACAGGCGGGTCTCTATAACCCGGAAGGCGTGGGCGGCACCCACGTGATGTATGTGCTGCATCATGCTGACAAGCCTCAGCGCTATCACGGCCTGCCGGCAAATCCGGGCATCAGTCCCACCGTGACCTTCTGGAAGGGGATCTGGAAACCGCTGGCGGCGGTGGGGTTTGCCGCCACGTTCGCCGCATCAATTTTCCACTATGTCGGCGTCGGTCCGAATCGCGTCACCGACGCGCACGACGGTGAGGACGATCAGCAAGGGGAGGATAAATAATGAACAAGCCCGATCGTCTGGTGCGCTACCGCGCACCGGAACGCATTAATCACTGGATCGTCGCAATCTGCTTTGTCATCACGGCCTTAAGCGGTCTGGGGTTTTTCTTTCCCTCCTTCAACTGGCTGATGCAGATATTCGGCACGCCACAACTGGCGCGTATTCTGCATCCTTTCACCGGTGTGGTGATGTTTGCCGCTTTTATGCTGATGTTTTTGCGCTACTGGAAAGAGAACCTGATCAATCGGGATGACCTCTTCTGGGCCAGAAATATTCACCGGATTGCACGCAATGAAGAGGTGGGTGATACCGGTAAATATAACTTTGGTCAGAAGTGTGTGTTCTGGGCTGCTATCATCAGCTTAGTCCTGCTGCTTGCCAGCGGCATTGTGGTCTGGCGACCTTACTTTGCTGATGCCTTCGCCATTCCGCTGATTCGTCTGGCACTGGTGGTGCATTCGGTGTCAGCAGTGGTACTGATCATCGTCATCATGGTGCATGTTTATGCTGCACTGTGGGTCAAAGGCACACTGACCGCGATGGTGGAGGGCTGGGTCAGCGCCGACTGGGCCAGACATCACCATCCCCGCTGGTTTCGTGAGCAGCGTAAACTGCCAGAAAAACAGGATAAACGCCCCTGATGAGTATTCGCATAATCCCGCAAGATCAGCTGGAGAAAGGCGAAAAGAACACGGCGGAGAAGATTCCGCCGTTACTTTTTCCACGGCTGAAAAATTTATACAGCCGTCGTGCTGCGCGACTGCGCGACCTGGCGGCGAAAAATCCACTCGGTGACTATCTGCGCTTTGCGGCAACGATCGCCGAAGCGCAGGAGATTGTGCTGTATGACCATCCGCTGCACATCGATCTGCATGCCCGACTGGTGCAGAGCGCCAGCGAGGGTAAGCCGCCGCTGAACATTCACACCCTGCCGCGCGATCCGCACTGGCAGCGGCTGCTGCACTCGCTGATTGCCGAACTGAAGCCGGAGATGAGCGGTCAGGCGCTGGCGGTGCTGGAGAATCTGGAAAAGGCCTCCGCCACCGAGCTGGAGACGCTGGCCAGTGCGCTGTTTACCGGCGATTATGCACAGGTCAGCAGCGACAGAGCGCCCTTTATCTGGGCGGCGCTCTCGCTCTACTGGGCGCAGATGGCGGCCCTGATCCCGGGAAAAGCGCGGGCGGAGATGGGCGATCAGCGGCAGTTCTGTCCGGTCTGTGCCAGTATGCCGGTCGCCAGCGTGGTCCATATGGGCAGTCATGAAGGCGCGCGTTACCTGCACTGTAATCTGTGCGAAAGTGAATGGCATGTGGTACGCAGTAAGTGTACCCAGTGCGAGCAGTCCCGCGATCTGCACTACTGGTCGCTCAACAGCGAGCTGGCGGCGGTGAAGGCAGAGAGCTGCGGCGACTGTGGCACCTATCTGAAGATCCTCTATCAGGAGAAAGATCCGGCCATTGAACCGGTAGCTGACGATCTGGCGTCGCTGATACTGGATGCCCGGATGGAGCAGGAAGGCTTTGCGCGCAGCAGTCTCAATCCCTTTATGTTTCCTGGCGAATAGTCACTGACTCTGGAGAACCCGATGAAACTGATTGGCAGCTATACCAGCCCGTTTGTGCGTAAGATTTCGGTTATCATGCTGGAAAAAGGCATTACGTTTGAATTCGTCAACGCCTCGCCCTACAGCGATGACAGCCACGTGCCGCACTACAATCCGCTGGGCAAAGTCCCGGCGCTGGTCGCTGACGACAAGCAAATCTGGTTCGACTCCAGCATCATCGCGGAATTTCTGGAACTGCGCGGGGCAGAGCCTGCCCTGCTGCCTGCGGATCCGCTTGCGTCGCTTAACATCCGTCAGCTGGAGAAGCTGGCGGATGGCATCTGCGATGCCGCGCTGGTGATCGTGCGCGAGCAGCTGCGTCCGGGGGATTTGCAGTCAGAGGAGGTACTGGTGCGCAATCGGGAAAAGATTCAGCGCAGCCTCGACATGCTGGAAGCGAAAGCCGCAGAGGGAAAATGGCTCAACAACGGTCAGCTCAATCTGGCGGATATCGCTACCGGCTGTATGATTGGCTATCTCAATTTCCGCCGCGTGGTGCCTAACTGGTGTGTTGAGCGTCCGGCACTGGTGAAGCTGGCGGAAACGCTGTTTCAGCGTGAGAGCTTTGCAATGACGACGCCGCCTGCGGCGTGATGGATGCTGTAGAAGGCAGGTGACAAAATCAAAAGGTGCGGTTGGGGGGCTAATGGTCTAATCCAGCTCCGAAGCGTGCCGTTCTGTCTGACGACGTCCTCAGGCCTGACAATCTGACGCAGGGTGAACTGGCTGACTATCGCTGATAGCGGCCTGTTATTTTCCGGGATGTGTGAAGTATCCGCAGGATGCGAACTCCCTCTGTTTCGGCAACATAGATAATGATGAACGGAAAGCGCGGCACCACCAGTTTATATTGTTTTTCTGTGCCGACTTTTATTCCGGCCCGCGGGTTCTCGCTAAGCAGACTGGCCATACGGGTAAACTTATCGTCTGTTGCACTGGCTACCAGCAGGCCAGCCTCACGATACAGATAACGAAATATCGTCTCCCTGTCAGCCTGCGCTTGTTTTTCCCATTGAACGCCTGATATCACAATCTTCCCCGCGCGGCCTGCGCTTTCAGCTCTTCCATGCGGGCATTCATTTCATCGTTACTGATGAACTCACTTTCACCGGCATCATAACGGCTGAACGCCGCCGTGATTTGCTGTTCCAGCCATGCATCATGTTGGCCATCCTGATATTGCCGCTCTTCAGCAGCCAGCTCTTCCACTCGCTGACGCATAACCTCTGTCAGCGTCTTCTTCTGGCGCTCGGCTGCCTGCATGGCAAGTCGTTTAACGTCGTCATCAATCCTGAAGTGGATAGTACTCATAAGCTGCCTCTCGCGTGGTGTCATTTGTGGTGTCATCATGCCTGTCCTCCTTTTCTCTGTCACCTTCATCTCACGCTTAAGCGATGCCGGAAATCGCCACGCTAACAGAACTAAATAACCGATTACGGGTGCTGAAGAGGATAGGGGGAAGAGGATGCAAACGAAATGGTAAACGGAGAAACAATCCGTTTCTCAGAGACGCCTCGCAATCTATTACCTGGCTTTCAGCGAGTTTACAAAGCAGGCGGTGTATATTTGAACAGGAGAAAACTGCAAAGGAAGAGAATAACGAGAGATTTTTAGCGCGGGCTGAAGGTGGTGGAACACCAACAGCCCGCTGACCACAACTAACTGAACTGGAGTTAATTATGGCTGGAACAGATTCTACGTCAGAACCCGCTGTACCCCAAGCACGCAAAAGCATCGTCGGATATCGTCCCAATGGCGGCAGACCGAATCCATTGCCTCAACTGACTATTAAAGGACGATGGCTGGAACAGTGGGGATTTATTATAGGCCAGCCGGTCAGCATCATTGTCGGGCAGGGGCAGCTGATTATCCGCACTACTCACCCCACGGAGGAAGAAGCATGAACATTACTTTTATTCAGGAACCCGTCCCGCAGCTGACCATCACAGGCGGCCAGCTGGCCGCACTCGGATTTACCACCGACACACCGATCCGGCTGATGCTGCGGGATAACGCGCTGACAGTGACAACCGTGACCGATGAAGCGGAGTGGAAAGAACTCTGCGAAGCCAGCCAGCAGTGGCAAAATCCGGGAGCTGACTGGGTACGGGATAACGGCGAAGTGATTATCGGCGGCGACTGGCTGACCGGTTTCGGTATCACTGAGGCGGAACAGCTGGAGGTTACCACTGCGCCCGGTGTGATTCGGTTGTGGCGGCAGTAAGTGAGAGGCTTCAGGGGGCTTTGTTGAATAAATAGAACTTTTGCTGAGTTGAAGGATCAGATCACGCATCTTCCCGACAACGCAGACCGTTCCGTGGCAAAGCAAAAGTTCAAAATCACCAACTGGCCCACCTACAACAAA
>Ga0308172_1000229_pt1 | contig 94613 bp, 81 predicted proteins | sample PhyGR2_FD_202134 | JGI IMG/M metagenome (GOLD analysis project Ga0308172, IMG submission 202134) | Phyllosphere microbial communities from UC Gill Tract Community Farm, Albany, California, United States - DLSLSG.R2 | ecosystem: Host-associated > Plants > Phyllosphere > Unclassified | place: USA... | reverse complement strand
TCCGGTCTTGCTCCCGGGAGGACCGCGCTGTAGGCCCCATCCTGGGGCCCAGCGCTTGACAGGCATCCATGCCTGTCACCTCCCTCCGCAAGCCCTGCGTTCGGCCTTCTGAAGTCGCGAAGATCAAAAGCAAGATCAAGATCAAGATCAAGATCAAGATCAAGATCAAGATCAAGATCAAGATCAACTGCAACAGCAATAACAGCAATAACAGCAATAACAGCAATAACAGCAATAACAGCAATAATCTTAACTACGATATTGGAATTAAAAGTTTCAAACTTGACTTGATTGAATGGCTTGAGCCTCGCATATGGCTCAACGATACACTCTTTCCCCTGCGGAAGCGGCCTTGCCGGGCGCCGAACCGAGCGCGATGGGCCGCTAACCCAGCGTACGTCACCCTCGGTCAAGACCGCGCAAGCCTACTCCTCCTTGCCCCAGCCGTGACCCCCGATGTTTTCCCACGCATTCGCTGGCGCTTTTGCGCCATTGCGGCGAACATTGCCGGCTGATTTTGCTGCCAACGGAGTGACTGTGGCCAACGAGCAACCCAAGGCCCTCGCCGAACTGACCCCACCCACACGGCTACCCTGGCTTAAACGGCTCATCGCACAGTGCCTTGGGCGTGGCCTGACCCGCATTCAGGCGCAACACCCTCATTCCTGGTGGCTGGGCCATGCCGATGGCCAGCACCAGGGCCGTGACGAAGGCCAGCGCGCAGGGTACGAACGTGGCCATGCGCAAGGGTACGAGGCAGGCCAGCAAGTGCTGGTCATCCGTGACCATCGCCCCGACACCCCGGCCGTGCCCGGCCAGGACGATCACCTGTTCGAGGATTGGCGACTGGCCTTGACCGCCGACCTGAAGAAACGCTTCAAGGCCGACGTCGCCCAGCGCCTGCCCAGCCACGCGCAACCCAGCGCCGCGCAATGGAAACTGATCTTCAGCGACACACCCTCCACCTGCGTGGTGGCCGGGGCAGGGGCGGGCAAATCCACCTCCCTGGTGCTGCGAATCTTGCTGCTGCGTCACTACCTGGGCTACGAACTCGACGCGATGACGGTCGTCACCTTCACCCGCGAGTCGCGCAAGGACTTCATCAAGCGCTTGGTGCAGGTGTTCGCGCTGTGGGATGTTCACCTGCAACCGGCACAGGCGCGCGAACTGGTCCGCACCTTCCACTCCCGCATCCTGCCCCTGGTGCGCAGCCTGCCTGGGTTCGAGCACGTGCGTGCGTTCGAGGCCCTGGGCAACGAGATGCCCGCCGGGCGCGAGGCCGAGGCCGATAGCAACCCGTTCGACCTGCGCCTGAACGATGCCCAGCGCCAACAGCTCAATCATTGCTACAGCACCCTGCTGGCGGACAGCCCGCGCTTTGCCGAGCTGATTGGCCACTTGCGCAACGAAGCCTTGCAACTCAAGCCAGTGGATCCGGATAACCCCGAGGTGCAGAAACGCGCCCAGGTGACGCAGCTGGCTGCGCAACGCGACGAAGAGCTGTGCGATGTGATCGAGGACCTGTGGTTCGCAGCAGGCGCTTGGCCGATCCAGGGCATTGAGCCGACGCGCGACACCGTGGAGATCCGTGGATGCCGTTTTCATGTACACGGCCGGTTGGGTGCCACAGGGCCCTTGGTGGTATTGGGCTTCGACCCCTCCGAGAGTGCCCAGTACCAACGACCCGGCGCCAAGCTGGCCGTACGCGGGGAGTGGGCAGTCAAACGAACCCTGTTGCAGGCATTCTGCGACCAGCCGTTGATCTGGCTGGACAACTACGCCATGGCCCGGCGCCTGGCCGCTTCGCTGGCGGGCGACGCCGTGACGGGGCCGGGGTTTGAATACAAGGTCAAGGGCGAGCTGTCCGCCGCGCCGCTGCTCGACGCATTCGTCAGTGCCGCGGGCTTTATCGAAAACCTCGGGCTCGAAGTGAACACGGCGATTGCCGACATGCGCTTCGTGCCAGGCGACAGCGACGCGCTGTTCTTCGAAGCGTTAGCCCTTTACTGGAAGGCGTTCGAAGCGCATCTGCTTGATCAGGTCCCTCCGGTCATGAGCTACAATCGCATGTTCGCGCTGTTCGGGGAAAACAACCCGGAAAACCTGCAGCTGTTGCCCGACCCGCTGCTACGGCCGCTGGCGCATCTGATGATCGATGAATTCCAGGACGTCTCGCCGCAAATCGTCAGCTGGCTGCGGGCTTCCCTGCGCGAAATCCGCAGGCGCGGGCCCGGGATGAATGTCGGCCGCCATGCTCAGCACTCGTCCCTGTTGTGCGTGGGCGATGACTGGCAGTCGATCTATGGCTGGCGAGGCAGCTCGCCCAAGTACTTCACCGAATTCACCAAGGCGTTTCCGACGCCCGCCAGCACTCGAGTGATGATGGTGGAAAACTATCGCTGCCAGCAGCAGGTCATCGATGCCGCTGAGCACCTGGTCAAGGGCACACCCACCATCGCCGGCAAGAAGGCCCGAGCCGCTGGCCCTGCCGCTGAACTTGCCGGTTCACCGGTCAAGGTCTTCGAGCGTGACGAGGCCGCCCTGGGCCAGACCCTCATCGAGCATTACCAGCGCGGCGAGTCGGTGCTGATGCTCTACCGCAAGGGCAATGACCGGGCAGCGATGAGCGAACACCTGGAACCTGTGCTTCAGGCCGAGGCAGCAGTGCCCGCCGAGCAGCGGCGTCTTCGCCAACTCACCTACCACAGCGCCAAGGGCTTGCAGGCCGATGCGGTGTTCATGCTGGGCGACTGCCAGTACCTGACCAGCTCGCCCTACAAGAACCAGGTGTACCGCCAGGCGGGCCTGGGCAAGGCGGGCGACCCGCAGCCGTTCGACACCGCCCAGAAAGAGGAGGTGCAGCGCTTGGCCTATGTGGCCGTGACCCGAGCAGTTCAGCATTGCTACTGGCACGTGGAACCGGCCAATGGCGACGCCGCCGTGGCCGCTCGCGCTTCCAGCCGCGTCGATGGCCGCCAGGACTGTTTCGAAGACTGCCGGGGTCGGTGACGGTTAAGTCACCGTCGGTAAGGGGCCAGTGGTGGCCACTGGCTTGCGCCAAGGTGACCTGTCGGCGCCATGCGCGCTCCGGCGCAAGGGTTGCCGCAGACGACAGGCGTCGTGGAATGCGGTGGCGTGTTCGGTCTGGTGTACGTGCATCAGGCTGCCGATCAGGAAGCATACCCATGCGATCAACCACCACACCCAAGGATCACCCGCTGGACATCAATGGCATCGAAGTGGCGGTGCGCTGCTGGGGCCCGGAGGATGGCATTCCCGTACTGGCCTTGCATGGCTGGTTGGACAACGCCGCCTCGTTCGAGCGCCTGGCACCCCTGCTCGATGGCTGTTTCGTGGTAGCCCCCGACCTGGTCGGCCACGGACGTTCCGACCATCGTCGTCATGACAGCGGCTACTACTTGTGGGAGCACGCCGAGGACATGCTGTCGGTCACCGAAAGCCTTGGCATGCGGCAATTCCATGTGCTGGCGCACGGCATGGGCACCGGTGTGGCTTCGCTGCTGGCCGCCATGACCAGCGGGATCGCGAGCATGACCTTCCTCGACGGTATGGGAGCACCATTCACCGTAGCCGAGCATGACCGCGTGCAGCACCTGGCACGGGCCTATCGCCTCAAGCGCATGGTCCAGCGTACGCAGATGCAGGGCTTCAACGAGCGGGACGTGCAACGCTTCGACGATCTGGACAGCGCGCTGGCGCAGCGCCGCGAACGGCTCGACACCGACCTGTCCCAAGAAGCGGCAAGGTTACTAGCGCTGCGCGACTTGCTCCAGCTCAACGACGGTTATTGCTGGCGACACGACCCGCGGTTGGTGCTCCCAGAGCCCATGCCGCTCACCGAGCCTGAAGCTTGCGCGCTGCTCAGCCAGATTCGCTGCCCGCTGTACCTGATGTTCGGCCGGCAGGGCGCTTTCACTGGCGAGGCTTTCGACCGCCGTGAAGCGGCATTGCCGCCCCAGGCGAAAGTGTCCTGGCACCCAGGCGGCCACCATTTCCACCTCGATGCGCCGGACCGTGCCTTGGTTGATCAACTGCTACGTATCCTCGCGCGCCATGAAGGCGCCGTGTTGCAGCGGCTGGTCAACGAGTAGCGCCCAGGTAAGGTTGCGCCATTCGTTCAGACACACTGGCTTTAGTCAAAGTAGCCTCGCAGGCTGAAGCTGTACCCCGTGTCCGCGGTGGTGTTCGCCACACGCCCGCTACGCTTGCTCAGGACGAACTCGAAGGTGGGCTCGTACAGCCCATCGCGCACGCACGCACCGGCCAGGACTTCGACCTCATACCAACCGTTGTCCAGTTCGATCACCGGGCGGCCGGGCTCACGGTAGCGCGCCATCAAGTCGCCCAGTGTCTTGGGGGTGAAGTACTGGAGGATGCGCCAGGTGTACAGCATCACAGCGCCATGCTCGACGTTCAGCGAATAACCACCGCGCTGGTGCTTGAGCCGGCTGCCCGGCTCGCGCAATTTGGGCATTTGCCCATCGAGCGTGAACACCACGTGATAGGGGAGGTTGTCGACGCCGGCCACAGGCAGCACCACGCCGTCGCGCACGGCCATGTCGCCGCTGTCATGATGGGTGAATTCGTGGGCCAGGTCGTCAGGCAGGCCATGCTCCTGCTTGAAGCGCTCAAGCAGTTGAATGTCACCTAGCAGAAAGTAGTCGACCAGGTCGTTGAGCACTTCGTCGAACTCATGACGCATCGCATGTCCTTGGGCAACGATCGGTAGGGCCGCGCCAGTTGAACTGGCGCAGGCGGTTTGCAAGGGGCGGTCAGTGTAACTGGGTAATCTGGATGAGGTTGCCGCAGGTGTCGTCGAAGATTGCAGTCAAGACGTTATCGACCTCGGCGGGAGCCTGGTGGAACTTGACACCGGCAGCGGATAGCCGGGCATATTCGCCTTGAATGTCACGCACCGCGAAGATCGCGGTGGGGGTACCGTCTTCCTTGAGCGCAGCCTTGTACGCTTTCGCCGCGGGATGCACCTCTGGCTCCAGTTGCAATTGCACGCCGTTGGGGTCGTTGGGCGAGGTCAGGGTCAGCCAGCGGTGCTGGCCCATGGCGAGGTCTTGTTTGGGTTCGAAGCCCAATACGTAATGATAGAAGGCAAGCGCTTTGGCCTGGTCGTCGACAAGAATACGGGTGAGCATGATCTTCATGGGCGCACACCTATGCCGGGGTCGTTAAGTACCAGTAAAGACGGCCCATGGCGTTTGGCAATCCAGCCCAGCATCAAATCGCTATTTTGTTCATGCCATCGGCGTATCCGGGCCGCAAGCTGGCGACTGGCCAATGCAGCACAAGCGTTCAGCCTTCGCAGGTGTGCGCAGCGGCTTGCAGGTCAGCGGCGAATACCTCGGTGACCTTCGTCCGATAGGCTTCAAAGGCTGCGATGGCGCCGGCGATCACGCCAGCTTCCTGTTGTTTGTCGAGTTCAAGGCCGTCGATTGCGCTCACGAACGCCTTCCAATGCAGCGCCCGTCCTTGCGGGTGCGCTGCCAGGTGCCGCGCACCCAGGCCCTCGTCCAGGCCAAGGCGCTGGGTGTGCTTGAACAAGAAAGCGGCGCCCAGGTTCGATCCTTCGCTGCAATACAGCCAGCCCAGTGCATGGGCCGGGTCTACCTTCACGCTCGTCGGCAAGGCAGGTGGCAGTTGTCCCACGTCGCGAATGTCCTGCTCGACCGCTGCAAACCGCGACAGCGACGAGAGGCCCGGCAGCCACGTATTGAGGTGGGGGTCTTCGTAAAGTCCCAAGAGGCTGCCGTGAAAATGATGCTGTACCAGCAGGAAGCGCGCATAGCGCGCCCTGTCCTGAAAAGGGTGGGCGGCCATGACCAACTGATCGACACCGTCATGTTCGCGGTGGGTGGCCGCTTTGAGGCGTTTGCAACGGCTCGTCTCCAGGGGTGGCACGGGTACTGCGATCATTCGGTGAGTCCGTCGCGGGCAGAAAGGCCTCCATGATGCGTGGCGGTGAGCATCGCAGCAAGCGTCAGGCACGGTTATCATGGTCGCCGTATCGTTCAGACCCAAAGGAAAAGCCGGTCATGCCTTCGCTTCAGTTCCGTACGCCGTCCCTGGAGGACGCCAGCCGCTGCCACGCCATCGAGATCGGTGCTTACGAGGGAGACGAAGCGGCCACGCTGGAAAAGATCCAGACGCGCATCAGTCAGTATCCACAAGGTTTTCTAGTGCTTGAAAGCGACGGGGCCATCGTGGGCTTCATCAACAGTGGTTGCGCCCATCAGGTCGTGATGTCGGACGAAGCGTTCAAGGAGCTGGTCGGGCATGACCCCGATGCCCCCAACGTGGTGATCATGTCGGTGGTGGTCGACCCGGCTTACCAGGGCCAAGGTCATGCAAAGCGGTTGATGGAAGCGTTCATTCTGCGGATGAAAGCCTGCGCTAAGCAGACCATCCACTTGATGTGCAAGGAACAGCACGTGCCGCTGTACCGCAAGCTGGGCTACAAGTACGTCCAGCCGTCACCTTCCGACCACGGCGGCATGGCGTGGCACGAGATGGTGATGGTGCTGTAAGCCTGTTGCCGTGCGGTGCCTACAGGGTGAGCTTGCCGTCAGACGGGGGCTGGCTTGCCGGCAATGGGCTGCGATGCAGCCCCGCAGGCACTTGGCAGCCAGCACCTTAAGGCACCGCCTCTATCAGCCCGCGACCAACTGATAGGCCAGGCGGTTGTGGCGCTCGAGTACCCGTGGCAGGTCGACAGTCACCAACTGACCTTCCCTGACCACCACCTTGCCGTTGATGACGCTGGTATGCACCTGGGTCGGGGTGCAGAACACCAGCGCTGCAAGCGGGTCATGATGGCCGCCGGCGTAGGCTACATGGCCCAGGTCGAAGGCGACGAAATCGGCGACCATGCCCGGTGCCAATGCGCCGATGTCATCGCGGTTGAGCACCTTGGCACCGCCCAAGGTAGCGATTTCCAGTGCTTCACGGGCCGTCATCGCGTCCGGGCCAAACCCTACGCGTTGCAGCAGCAGGGCCTGGCGAACCTCGCCGATCATGCTGGCACCGTCGTTGGACGCCGATCCGTCCACCCCGAGCCCGACCGGAACGCCATGATCGCGCATGGCGCGTACCGGAGCGATACCGGAAGCCAGACGCATGTTCGAGCATGGGCAATGGGCGACCCCGGTACCGGTGCGGGCGAACAGTTCGATGCCATGCTGGTCCAGTTGCACGCAGTGAGCGTGCCACACGTCGGGCCCGACCCACCCCAGGTCCTCGGCGTACTCGGCAGGGGTCATGCCGAATTTTTCCCGGCTGTAGGCAATGTCATTGACGTTTTCGGCCAGGTGCGTGTGCAGCGATACACCATGTTGGCGAGCCAGAACAGCCGCTTCGCGCATCAGGTCGCGGCTGACCGAGAAGGGCGAGCAGGGCGCGACCACGATCCGGCGCATCGAGCCATGGCTGGCATCGTGGTAGTCCTCGATCAGGCGCTGGGACTCCTTGAGGATATCCGCTTCCTTTTCCACCACCGAGTCCGGCGGCAGCCCGCCCTGGCTCTGACCCACGCTCATGCTGCCGCGAGCAGCATGAAAACGCATGCCAATTTCGGCAGCCGCATGGATGCTGTCGTCGAGCTTGCATCCGTTGGGGTAGATGTACAGGTGATCGCTCGAGGTGGTGCAACCGGAAAGGATCAGCTCAGCCATGGCCGTCTGGGTCGAGACTGAAATCATCTCGGGCGTGAGCCGTGCCCAGATCGGGTACAGCTGGGCGAGCCAGTTGAACAGTTCGCCGTCCTGGGCGGCTGGCACTACCCGGGTCAGGCTCTGGTACATGTGGTGGTGCGTGTTGACCAGCCCAGGGATGACCACCTTGCCGGACATGTCCAGCACCTCGTCCGCCTGTTGGGGAAGGGTTTCGCTGGGGCCAACCTGCTTGATCAGGTTGTCTTCGATGTACAGCCCACCGCCGCGGATTTCGCGACGCTCGCCATCCATGGTGACGAGCAGTTGGGCATTTTTGATCAGTAGCGTTCTTGAAGTGCGTGCAGATGACATGGTTGATGCCTGTTGCAATACGCGCCGGCGATGGCCAGCGTCGTAGGCGACGCGGCTATGTAATCAGGAAACGGGAAAATTGTATACATTGAGCTGATTGGTGAATTTGCGTCAACCCATATGTGAAAATCGGCCAAAAATAAGACCTGCGCGATCGAATAGACTGGCGGCCAACGTCTTGAGAGTTTTTCCATGCCTGCCGCATCTTCCACCGCTTCACCCGTCGACGAAGCTCCACGGGCAGCCATCAGTATTGCCATCCTTGCGTTTTCCGCTTTCCTGATCGTCACCACCGAGTTTCTCATTGTGGGCCTTTTGCCTGCCCTGAGTCGCGACCTGGGGGTGTCCATCTCCATGGCGGGACAACTGGTAACGCTGTTCGCCTTCACGGTCATGTTGGCAGGGCCGTTCCTCACGGCCATGCTGGCGCACCTGGACCGTAAACGGCTGTTCATCACCATCTTGCTGGTCTTTGCCGCGGCCAATGCCCTGGCGGCCGTGGCCGACAATTTCTGGGTACTGGCCGTTGCACGTGTCATACCGGCATTGGCATTACCGGTGTTCTGGGGGACCGCCAGCGAGACAGCAGGGCACCTCGCGGGGCCCGAGCATGCAGGGCGCGCGGTGTCTAAGGTTTACCTCGGCATCTCTGCCGCCATGCTGTTGGGCATCCCGCTGGGCACGTTGGCCGCTGACGCGTTGGGCTGGCGTGGCGCGTTCTGGGCGCTGGCGGTGCTTTCGCTGGTGATGGCCGTGGCGATGAGCGTCTGGATGCCCCACGTGGCCCGTACCGCCAAGGTGGATTTTGCCCGCCAGGCGCGGATCTTCACCGAACGCTTCTTCGTGGCGAACGTGCTGCTGTCGATTCTGGTGTTCACCGCGATGTTCACCGGCTACACCTACTTGGCCGACCTGCTCGAGCGTGTGGCGGGTGTGGCCCCGGCTCACACCGGTTGGTGGCTGATGGGCTTCGGTGCCGTTGGCCTGCTGGGTAACTGGATCGGGGGGCGTGCCGTCGACCACTCCGTTCTCAAGGCTACCGCGGGCTTTCTGGTGCTGCTGGCGATCGGCATGGCCGCGCTGGTGCCCTTGGCCCATGCAGGCCTGGTTTTCTGCCTGGCGCTGGCCTTGTGGGGTGTCGCCAACACGGCGCTCTACCCGGTTTGCCAGGTGCGCGTCATGGCGTCGGTGAGCCACGCCAAGGCACTGGCTGGTACTGCCAACGTGTCGGCTGCCAACGCCGGCATCGGCCTGGGTGCGGTGCTCGGTGGCATGACCATCGACGGTCTGGGGATTGCCTACCTCGGTTATGTGGCCGCCGCAGTCGCGGTGCTGGCGCTGCTGGCAGTGCCCGTGGTAGCCAGGCTGGCACCTCAGACGGGTTCGGCGGCACGCGTGCCGTGAGGCGCGAGCCTGGGCAACAGGTAATCGAGCAAGGCACGCACCTTGGGTAGGTGCTCGCGACGCTTGAGCCAGACCAGGTTCATCGGCAGGCCATCGGTCGCCAGCTCCGGCAGCACCTCGATCATCCGTCCTTGATCGAGGTGCTGCTGGGTCAACCAGGTGGGTAGCTGCCCTATACCGTGGCCGGCCAGCACCGCCGCGACCTCGCCTTCGCCATCACCTACGGCGATGCGCGGCTGTACCGTGCGACGCTCCATCTCGCCAGGCTGGCGCCCTTTGAAGAACCACGGGCTGACCAAACCGTCGGTGTGCCCATAGCCTACGCAGTGGTGGTGCTCCAGGTCCTCCTCGCTTTGCGGCGTACCATAGGTGTCGAGGTAGTCGGGGGCTGCACAGAACATCAGGCGCTGGGCGCCAAAGTACTGATGGCCCAGGGCGGCGGGCCATGTATCGGGGCCGCCGATGCGTACCACGATGTCGATGCCTTCCTGCACCGGATCGACGAAACGGTCGGAAAACGATACGTGCGGCTGTAACAGCGGATGCTGCCGGGTGAACGCCAGGATCAGCGGCAGCACATGCAGGCGACCGTAGGAGGCGGGCAGGTCAATGCGTACCCGTCCGTGAGGTTCATTACCCGTCGTGGCGAGGGTGTGTTCGACTTCTTCCAGATCGGCCAGCACCGACGTGCAGGTGCGGTAGAAAACCACGCCGGCCTCGCTCAGCGACAACCGGCGTGTGGTGCGCTCGAACAGGCGAACGCCCATGCGCGCCTCAAGGCGCGCAATACTTTTGCTGACCGCCGAGCTGGTAAGGCTCAGTCGCCCGGCCGCTGCCGTGAAGCTGCCAAGGTCGGCGACCGCGACGAAGACGTCGATCCCTTTGAGTCGTTCTGAGGAGTGCATGGCCGGCCTTTACATGGGTTCGTGGTGCAGACCCCGGCAGCATAAGGGATCCTGAGATGGCGTTTCAGGGTTAAAGCATCGGGCAGGGCTGGATAGCGCGTTGCCAACGGAACACCAGCCCATCTTGCACACTCATAGGCTTTGCGCCAGCGCCTTGGGTAGATCATGCTGTACCCACCCGGCCCCGACGCACCAAAGGACTGCCCCCATGTTCCCTCTTGCCTGGATAGCCTGCGCATGACCCTGACGTTACTCACCTTTTTCGGCACCCTGGCCGCCATGGAAGGCGTGGCCTGGTTTGCTCACAAGTACATCATGCACGGCTTCGGCTGGGGCTGGCACCGCTCGCACCATGAGCCACGCACCGGGATCTTCGAGAAGAACGATCTCTACGCCGCGGTGTTCGCCGTGCTGGCGATCATTCTCATCGCCCTGGGCAATGCCGGCTGGTACCCGTTGCAATGGGTAGGCGCAGGCATGACGGCCTACGGTGTCCTGTATTTCGTTGCCCACGACGGCCTGGTCCACCGGCGCTGGCCTTTCAAAGTGGTCCCGCGCAAAGGTTACTTCAAGCGCCTGTACCAGGCACATCGGCTTCATCATGCCGTGCAGGGCCGCGAAGGCTGTGTGTCGTTCGGTTTTCTATACGTACCCACTATCGAACGGCTGCGTCGGCAACTTCGGGCGCTGCATGGGGGGCCGCTGCGGGCGAAGGGCGCTGCCACAGGCGAGCTGGGCGCTGAGGGTGGCGATGCAGCCGACAGCTCAGCGCCTGCCAAAACCCCGTGACCAAGGCACCGACCTTTTCGAGTTTTGACGTAGACAGCCGGCCGTCCCAGGCGTCGACCCCGGCGCTGTCGACCTTCAGGCCGATGCGCCGGTAAACCTGGCCTGCCGTGGCCACTGCCCACGCCGAGCGAAGCGGCAAGGCCTGCAGCCCGGCCTGGGCGCTGGCGTAGTAGGGTTCGGCGTGGGCGACCAGGCGCCTGGCCAAGGTAGCGACGGCTGCGCGATGACGCACATCGGCCAGGTCGTCTGCACTGAGGTCGAATTCCGACAGCCAAGCCTGAGGCAAGTAGCAGCGCCCGACCTTGGCATCATCGACGATGTCCCGGGCGATGTTAGTCAGCTGCATGGCCAGGCCCAGGTCGCAGGCCCGGTCCAGCACGCGGGCATCTTGAACCCCCATGACCCTGGCCATCATCAGGCCCACCACACCTGCTACGTGATAGCAGTAGACCATGACCTCATCCAGGGTCTGGTAGCGGCAGGCGGACACGTCCTGGGCGAAGCCTTCGAGCAAGTCGAAGGCTTCGGCGCGGGGAATGCCGTGGCGCCTGGCCACTTCGCGCAGTGCGGCGAAGGCCGGCTGGTTCACGGGCAAGTCCGCGCAGGCGGCCTCCGTCTGACGCTGCAGATCCAACAGGCGCACCTGCGCTTCTTCCTGGCTGATGACCACCGCATCATGCCCGGCTTGCTGACCATCGATCACGTCATCGCAATGGCGGCACCAGGCATACAACAGCACAGCGCTGCGCCGGGTGTGGGCATCGAACAGCCGGGCTGCTGCGGCAAAGCTTTTCGAACCCACGGCAATGCTGTGTTCGGCATGGGCAAGTAACTGGTCGTGGTTCGGTGCGGTCATGCGCCCAGGTCCTCGAGCATCAGGCCTGCGGTGGCCTTGGCCGAGGCGATCACGCCTGGCACACCGGCCCCTGGGTGCGTGCCTGCCCCCACCAGGTACAGATTGCTCACTTCGCTGTCACGGTTGTGCGGGCGGAACCAGGCGCTCTGGGTCAGGATGGGTTCCAGAGAGAACGCCGACCCCAGGTGGGCATTAAGTTCTTCGCGGAAGTCCAGCGGCGTGAAGGTGCGGCAGGTGACCAAGTCCTCGCGCAGGCCTGGAATGTAGTGACGTTCCAGGTAGTCGAGAATCTTGTCCCGGAACCGTGGCCCTTCCACTTCCCAGTCGATGGCCGCGTTGCCCATGTGCGGTACGGGCGCCAATACGTAGTGGCTCGAGCATCCTTCCGGGGCCAGGCTAGGGTCGGTGGCGCAGGGGGTATGCAGGTAGAGTGAAAAGTCTTCGGCAAGCTCGTGACCGTTGAAGATTTCGTCAATCAGCTCCCGGTAGCGCGGGCCAAAGCACACCGTGTGATGACGCAGTTGCGGCTGCGTGCGCTTGAGCCCGAAGTGCACCACGAACAGCGAGTTGCTAAAGCGCTTGCCCTTGAGCCGCTTGCCTTCCTGTTCACCGCGAGGGTGTTCGGCCAGCAGGTCGGAGTAGGTGTGCACCACATCGGCATTCGAGGCGACTGCGTCTGCCCGCCAGCGTCGCCCGTCCTGGGTGCGCACGCCGGTCACGCGGCTGCCTTGGGTTTCGAACGCGGCCACCTCGGCATTGAGCTCCAGGGTGCCGCCCAGGTCGGTGAACAACTTGGCCATGCCCTGCACCAGCGCGCCCGTGCCGCCTTTGGGGAACCAGACACCCCAGGTGCGCTCCAGCGCATGGATCAGCGTGTAGATTGAGGACGTGGCGAAGGGATTACCCCCGACCAGCAAGGCGTGGAACGAGAACGCCTGGCGCAGTTGGTCATCTTTGATGAACCGCGCCACCATGCTGTAGACGCTGCGCCAGGCTTGCAGGCGAGCCAACTGCGGGCCGGCATGCAGCATGTCGCGAAAAGACAGGAAGGGCACTGCGCCAAGCTTGATATAGCCTTCCTGCAACACGGCCTTGGAATAGGCCAGGAACTGTCGATAGCCTTCCACGTCCTTGGGCTCGAAGGCCTCGATCTGGCGCTCCAGGTCGGCTTGGTCATTGCCATAGTCGAATGCCCGGCCATCCTCCCAGCACAGGCGGTAGAAAGGCGTTACCGGCAGCAATTCCACATACTCATGCATGGGCCGGCCGGCGAGGGTGAACAGGGCTTCGATGGCGCTCGGGTCGGTGATCACCGTGGGGCCTGCGTCGAAGGTAAAGCCTTGGTCGTGATAGACGTAAGCGCGGCCACCTGGTTTGTCGCGCGCCTCGAGCAAGGTCGTGGGGATACCCGCGGCCTGCAGGCGGATGGCCAGGGCCAGGCCGCCAAGGCCTGCGCCGATGACCAGGGCGGATCGTTCGTTGCTCATGGATAATCCTTGAAATGGGCAGGGGAGTGTCGCAAGGCAGCCTTCATGGCCTCGCCGACGGGCACAGGCGGTTTGCCGCACAGGATCCGCAGGCGATCACGCAGCGTACTCTGGCCTGCGTAGAAACGGGCGATCAGCCCCTCAGGCAATCGATAAAAGCGCTGCATCACCTGCCAGCGACGGTTCGGCCGGCCGGCCAGAAACAGCATTCGGTTGAGCAGGCGATAGAACCCTTGCTCACGCCAGCGACGATGCAGGTAGGCGCCCAACGCGGGCTTGAGCGACGCCGTGTCCTCCAGCGCTTGCGTTGACAACCAGTCGGCCAGGCGCACGGCATCGGGCAGGGAATAACCCGTGGTGCAGTGAAACAATCCGGCCCGCAGGCCAACGGCGAGCGGCCCGTGCTGTTCGTTCCACCAGGCAGGAAAGTCGTCGACCAGGGTAATCGGCAATACGCCCTGTTCTTCACGCAGGCACTCGGCGACGTGCCAGCCGCGCTGCTGCAGGTAGCACTCGATGTGCTGGCGCAGCTGCTGCGCGGCGGGCGCCTGGCTGTCGACGTAATGGGTGTCCTCCACCAGCAAGGTGTCAGCCGTGAACGGCAGGACATAGACGAAGCGATAGCCCTCGCCTTGAGGTACCCGTGCGTCCATCAGAATCGGTGCGACCAAGCCATGGGGGGCCGTCAGACGTACGACCTGCCCGAGGAACGCCTGCTGGCCGAGGACCCGGTGAGGGCTGTGCTGCATGCCCCGGCCATCGATCACCACCGCGGCGTGCAAGGTTTCGCCACTGGCGAGCGTGACATGGCTGGCACCCACTTCGGCGACCGCGCAGTCGGTGCGCAAGCTCGGGCCGAGGGCTGGGGTGATCACCTGCGCGAAACGCTCGCTGGTAATGCTCGCATAGCCGCCTTCCATGCGCCTGGAAAAAGCCGGGAAGTGCACGTGGTACGCAGGCCAGCGCTGCTCCACCAGCGGGGCGAGCCAGCGCAGTTGCTCGGCAGTAAGGTCGGCGTCGTGGAAGGACCACGTATGGTTGCCGCCCAGGACCGGCCCTTGCTCCAGGCACAACACGCGCCATTGCGGGCGCAGCTGCTGCAGTCGCCAGGCGATCAGGCCGTTGGCCAACCCCCCACCTACCAGGATCAGGTCATAGGGCACGGTACATTCTCCGAAATGCTGGGCTGGCCACTGCGCAGAGCGGCTTCGATGAGGCTGGCAGCGCGCTGTACGCCACCGCAGGTGGCAAGCTCGGCTTCAAGCGCCGCATCACGTGGTGCAGCCTCATCAAGCAGCTGACGCAACGCTTGGCCAATGGCCGATGCACTGGCACGTTTGGAGAGCACCCGGCCCAAGCGGTGATGGCGCACCCGTGCGGCCACGCCGGGCTGATCGAATGCAATGGGCATGACCAGCAGCGGTGTGCCGGCGCACACGGTATCGAGCACCGTGTTCAAGCCGCCATGGCTGATCACCACATTGGCTCGTCGCACAGCCCAGTGCTGGGGGGCGAAGTCGGTCACGACGGTAGCACCGATCTGGCGTAGCCGTGCCTGCTGATGCGCGTCCAACCCGCCGCAGTGAGCCACCAGCAACTGGGCATCCAGGCCCCGGCAAGCCTTGGCAATCCGTGCAAACAGATCGAACCGGTGGCCCTGCAGCGTTCCCAGGCTTGCGAATACCAAAGGCTTGCCGGATTCGAAAGACCAGTTGGGGCTCGCCTGGGAGGGCGTGCTGCGTAAAGGGCCGACGGCGTGAAAGTGCTTGGGTAGATCCGCTCTTGGGAAATCCAGATGCAGAGGTGTCTGGCTCAACTGGGCCAGCGGCGAGAGAAACTCATGGGCACCGCTGCGCGGTGGCAGCCCGTGGCGATGACACGCCTGCACTAAGGTGTCGTGCAGCGGGCGCATGAGCCAGTCATGGACTTGAGCACTGCCTTCGTAGAGGCGCGCATCCAAGCCGAGCCCGAAGGGCATCACGGGCAATGGCAAGCCCGGTTCGCGATTGATCGGCAACGCGCAGGCCACCGAAAAGAACGGCAGGTTGCAAGCCTCGGCCACCAAGCCGCCTGCGGGTTCCATCTGGTCGCAGATCATCGCGTCGACCCGATGGTCCCTAAGGGCCTGCGGCAGGTTGCTGATCAGCATGCCGGTGGTGTGCGCCAACTGCTTGATCAAGCGACGCAGACGCAGCGGCCCGGCGGGGTCGGCCACGCGGCGCATGGCGAGGTCAAGGCTGCCCGGCGGGCACTCGGCATGGCCAATGGCGACGAAGCCCAGCCGCGAGTCACTCAGCCAGCGTTCGGCTTCGGGCTGGTGAAAGAAACTGACCTGATGGCCGCGTTCGACCAACTCGCCGCCCAGCGCCTGCATGGCTGCAAAATGGCTGGGGTAGGGTGGGGCGACCAGGGCGAAGTGGCTCATTTGAGGTCGAGCTGGGCATTGACCAGTCGGGCCCGGCGCAAGTGCGCCAGCGTGGCGGAGCCGGTGCAGAAGCAGGCGATACGCAGTTGCCGGATGATCACGTCGAAATGTGAGACCACCGCTTCGGTAGACGTCATCGCAGAGGTCAGCACGCCGGCAGCCTGGCCCACCAAGTCCGCCCCCAGGCGGATGGCCTTGGCCGCGTCCACCCCATCGCGCACCCCACCCGAGGCGATCAGGCCAACCGTGGGCACGGCGCGGCGCACGGCAAGCAGGCTCTGGGCGGTCGGAATGCCCCAGCCGCTGAAGGCCATTGCCACCGCACGCTCGGCAGGGTCATTGGCGCGCTCCGCCTCGACAGCGGCCCAGCTCGTGCCGCCGGCGCCGGCCACATCGATCATGGACACGCCAGCGTCGTACAATTGCCGGGCCACGCCTGGGGAGATACCGGCGCCTACTTCCTTGACGATGATGGGCGCGTGAAGCTGCCCGGCGACGTGCTCGATGCAGGCGAGCACCCCGTTCCAGTTGCGGTCGCCTTCGGGCTGAACGGCTTCCTGCAAGGGGTTGAGATGAATGATCAGGGCGCTGGCATCGAGTGTATCGACCGCACGGCGGGCAAGGTCTACACCATCAGCCTCGCGTAACTGGGCGGCGCCCAGGTTTGCCAGGAGCGGGACGTCGGGTGCGAGCCTTCTCAGCTCCGTGGTCAGCCCCTGGTCCTGCCCGCTGCGCAAGCTAACTCGCTGCGAACCCACGCCCATGGCCAGGCCCAAAGCCTGCGCAGCTTCGGCCAGGTGCTGGTTGATAAACCGTGCCCGCTCAGCACCGCCGGTCATCGAACTGATCAGCAGCGGTGCGCGCAGTGCCATGCCGAACAGCTCGGTACCCAGGTTGACGTCTTCCAGGGCCATCTCAGGCAGTGCACAATGTTCGAAACGCAGCGCCGACCAGCCAGCATCGACCCCATGCGAGGTGGTGCCGGCGGCCAGAACGATATCGAGGTGATCATCCTTGCGTTGACTCAACGGGCTTTTGTTCATGCCGGCTCCACTGCCAGGGAATCATCCTGAGGTACGTGCGGTCTGTGTGCTTAGGACAGACAAGTTGTACAACACTACCCGTTTTGTATAGCTAAGCTCATAAAAAGCAAAGCATCAGGCAACGGCGCCTATCAGTCGTTCCTTTTTCATCTACGGTCAATGGGCCGCCCACATCGAGAGGCAAGGATGACGACCATCGCCCCCCCGCACAGCGCTGGCGCTGATCACGATCAGCCACTGGCCGTCGCACATGCGGCCGTAGAAGCCCGGCTGGCGGCCTTGCTGCCATCGGCAGGTCACGAGCGTGACCTAGTGGTTGCGGCCATGCGCGACTGCACCCTGGCGCCAGGCAAGCGCTTGCGGCCCCTGCTGTTACTGTTCACGGCACAAGGTCTGGGCGCGTGCCCACACGCAGCGCTCGACCTTGGCTGCGCCGTGGAGATGGTGCATGCAGCCTCCCTTGTACTGGACGACCTCCCCTGTATGGACAACGCCGCCTTGCGCCGCGGTCGCCCTACCTTGCACCTGGCGTTTGGGGAAGATGTGGCAGTGTTGACGGCCATTGCCTTGCTCTCCCGTGCGTTCGGGGTTGTGGCGGGGTTGCAGACGGTCGGGCCGGATGTGCGCAGCGACCTGGTCGTGACCCTCACCTCGGCAATCGGTGCCGATGGGCTGGTCAAGGGGCAGTTGCAGGATCTGCGCGACGGTGCACGGCCGCGCACGGCGGCTGAAATTGCCCAGACCAATCAACTCAAGACCGGGGCCTTGTTCTCGGCCTTGCTGGGTATGGCCGGCCGGTTGGCGGGGGCTGGCGAAACCCAGCAGGGCACCTTGCAGCAGTTGGCGGGGGAATTGGGGCAAGCGTTTCAATTGCACGATGATTTGCATGACCGTGACCCTGAAAGCGGCAAGAGCATGGGGTTGGACCAAGGCAAGTCGACCCTGCTGGCCATGTGTGGCGAGACGCAGGTGCGCCAGCGGTTGGAAGCCCATTTGCAGAGCGTCGAACAGTGCCTGACCAGCCTGGGCCTTCAGGCCTCACCGATTGGCGGGGTCTTGCGCAAGGTGTTCGCTTCGAAGGGTGTGCCGGCTGGCGGCAGCACCGTATGGCGTCAAGGCCTGAGCGGGCTTGCGGTGGGTGGGGCAGTCGTGCATCACGTGTAAGACGCAGGACGACGTGCCACAGCGCGAATCCGAGGGTCTACGCGGTCTCGTGTAGGACCGGCCGCGATGGGCCGCGCAGCGGCCCCAAGTTTTTCAGCTCGCCGGAGGCCCGGCGCGGTCGCTCCTACACGGGGCCGCGGATCCTGCAGAGGCGAACCTAGGGCGCCCCAGAAATTCCAAACTCACTGATCCAATCGCCTGGCATGCCTGGCAAATACCTTTTCCAGCAGTTCCCACATGACCGGGTCAAGGCTGAACGCCACGTTGAAACGCATCCAGCCCGTTGCCCTGGCGTCCACCATGAACAGCTGACCAGGGCCGAGCATGATGCCTTTTTCGAGCGCGTCATCGAGCAACAGCGCGCTGTCGGGGATCGAGGGATGGCGGGTCCAGATGTACATCCCCTCGTCCGATTCCGTGAACAGCTCGAAGCCTAGTCGGTGCAGATGCGCACCCACCCGTTGATGCGCCTCGGCCAGGCGTTGACGCAGGCGCTTGAGGTGCTTGCGCCAGCGACCGTCGATGATGGCGGCGTAGACGACCCGCTCCATGACCTGCGAGGTGGTCAGGCCCGAGCGCATTTTCAGGTGTACCAATTGTTGCGCCAGTTCCGGATTGGCCAGCAGGTAGCCCACCCGCACATTGGGTGAGATGCTTTTCGAGTAACTGCCCACGTAGACCACCTGCTGCAAGTGGTCAAGGCTGGCGAGGCAGGGTTGCGGTTCGGCGATCATGTCGGCGTACAGGTTGTTTTCGACCAGCCGCAAGCCATGCTGGCTGGCCAGTTGCAGCAGGCGGTGCAACTGCGGCAGCGGTGTGCGCGAGCACGTTGGGCTGTGCAGGTGAGGCTGGGTGAAGAAGGCCGTGGGCCGGTGTTGCGCCAGCAACTGCTCCAGCTGATTGAGGTCGTAGCCATTGGGCGTGCGCGCCACCCCCAGCAGCGTTGCGCCTTGGGTACGCAGGATGCTCATCAGGTTGGGGTAGCCAGGGTCGTCCACCAGCACCACGTCACCGGGGCGGACCAGCGTACGCACGGCCAGGTCCAGGGCCTGGCTGGCGCCGTGGGTCAACATCAGCTGAGCGGGATTGGCGACGATCGACAGATCCTGCTGCAGGTTCTGCGCCGTCAACGCGCGCAGCTCTGGCAACCCCATGGGATCGCCGTAACCGGACAGTTCCAGCGGGCTGCCAGCCACCTGCCGCAGCCCTCGGCGCAAGCCGTCTTCGTACATCCAGTCGTTGGGCAGCCAACCGCAGCCTGGCTTGAACGGCAACTGCCGGGTTTCGAAGATCTGCTGCAGGTACCACTCGGTGTTGAACGTTGGTCGGCTTGCGTCAGGGTCTGCCGTGTGCGTGTCCAACAGCTCAGCGGCAGCCCGATTGACGAAAAAGCCAGCGTTGCCGCGGCTCACCAGCAGCCCTTGGGCGACCAGGCGATCGTAGGCTTCCACCACGGTGAACGTGCTGACCGAGTAGGTGGCGGCGAAGGCGCGGATCGACGGCACCTTGGCGCCAGGCTTGAGCGTCTGGGTGTCGATCAGGGTGCGCAGGCCGTCGATGATCTGGTTGACCAACGGTGTGGAAGCGTCTGGATTCAATTGCAGCATGGGGGACCTTCAGGTGTGTAACGCCAGGTGCTGGCCCGGTGTATAGGGTTGGCGACCTGTACAGTGCAGTGCGAGTTTCATGCCACTGTGCATGGCTCTCTGCGATGGACATTTTTACATTAGGTGTCGGATATCGCCACACAAAGCATGTTCAGTTCGCTCCAGGCCTCAGCCCTGGGGCGCGTCAGCAGGCCGCCATGGATGGCCTGCGTGTGTTCGTTCACACCTCCTGCGCGCATTAGCACTGATGTACAGGTGAAACCGCCAGCCATCGGGGTTTCACGGTTTTCCTTGGATAAAAAGAAGCACGGGGTACACAACTGATGGACGCAACATCCACAACCACCACCGCGAACGGCGGGCACGAGAGCAAGCTCAGTGCCTCGCTGAAGTCGCGCCACCTGACGATGATGTCCATCGCCGGGGTCATCGGCGGCGCCTTGTTCGTAGGATCCGGCAGCGTGATCCACAGCGCCGGGCCGGCCGCGGTGCTGGCCTACCTGGCAGGCGGCATCCTCGTGGTGCTGATCATGCGCATGCTTGGCGAAATGGCAACGTCTTCACCCGACACGGGCTCGTTTTCCACCTATGCCGACCGCGCCATTGGGCGCTGGGCTGGCTTCACCATCGGCTGGCTGTACTGGTGGTACTGGGTCATTCTCATGGCCTGGGAAGCCTACGTAGCCGGCAAGATCCTGCACGGGTTCTTCCCGGACGTCAGTGTCAACGTGTTCGTGCTGGCCACGACGTTGCTGCTGATCACGGTCAACTTCTTCAACGTCAAGCATTACGGGGAGTTCGAGTTCTGGTTCGCGCTGATCAAGGTCATCGCGATCGTCTGCTTCCTGATCGTCTGTACCGCAGCGGTGCTCAACATCTGGCAATTCGGCGAGGTGCGGGGCATTACCCACCTCACCGCCGAAGGGTTCATGCCCAATGGCATCACCACGGTCATCGGAGCCTTGCTGGGGGTGATGTTCGCATTCCTTGGCGCCGAGATCGTGACCATTGCGGCCTCCGAGGCCAAGGACCCGGCTGCGCAGATCGTCAAGGCCACCAACTCGGTGGTATGGCGCGTGTGCCTGTTCTACGTAGGCTCGATCTTCCTGATCGTTTGCCTGGTGCCGTGGAATGACCCGCACCTGGGCGTCTCCGGCTACGGCGCCTATCGTCGTACCCTTGAGCTGCTGGGCGTGCCTTACGCCGAGTTGCTGATGAACTTCGTGGTGCTGACCTCGGTGAGCAGTTGCCTGATCTCCGGCCACTACACCGCCTCGCGCATGCTGTTCTCCCTGGCTCAGCGTGGCGACGCGCCGTCGTTCTTCAAGATCACCCGTGCCGGCACTGGCGTGCCGGTGTACGCGATAATGGGCTCGTGCGCGGTGGCGGTGGTGTGTGCGCTGATCAACTTCAGCGAGACCCTGCGCCCCAAGGACGTACTCGACACGCTGATGAACACCACGGGCATGATTGCCCTGCTGGTGTACCTGGTGATCGCGTTCTCCCAGCTGCGCATGCGCCGCAAGCTGATTGCCGAAGGCAAGGAAGTGCGCCTGAAGATGTGGCTGTTCCCGTGGCTGACCTACCTGGTGATCGCCTTCATCGTGGCAGCCCTGGTGACCATGGCGTTCATGCCTGACTACCAGATCCTGGTGATCTCCACCGGCATCGCGGCGGCGCTGGTGGTGGCGATGGGGGTTGTGCACCAGATGCGCAGCGCGCCTCGACACTAAGGCTCATTGGTTTTGCGAAGCGGCCGGCTCCCTCAAAGGGGCCGGCCGCTTCGCGTTTTGGGCGACAGATGGCATATGCTTCAGAGCATCGCTCATCGGAGAACGTCGCCATGTCCTGGTCTGCAACCCAGTATTCCTTGTTCGAAGGCGAACGCACCCGGGCGGTGCGCGATCTGCTGGGGGCCGTGCCGCCGCGCCCGGTGCGACACGCGACCGACCTGGGCTGCGGGCCGGGCAATTCCACCGAGGTCCTGCTGCAACGTTGTCCCGACGCGCAGGTGACCGCGCTGGACAGCGACCCAGACATGATCGAGAAGGCCCGAGCGCGCAAGCGGCTGTGCATCCCGCGCGTGCACATGGTCACGGCGGACATCGCAGGCTGGTCCGCCCCTGAGCCCCAGGACCTGATCCTGGCCAACGCCTCGTTGCAGTGGGTGCCCGACCACGGGCAGCTCTACCCGCACCTGGTGCGTCAGCTCAGCGAAGGGGCGAGCCTTGCGGTGCAGACGCCCGATAACCTGGAGGAGCCCGCGCACACCGCGTTGCGCGAGATCGCCCGCCGGGGCCCGTGGGCGGCCAAATTCGACGACTTCACGTTGCCGCCGCGCCATGGCGCGGCGTTCTACTACGACCTGTTGAGCCCGCTGTGCGCCCGCGTCGAGGTGTGGCGCACCACCTACCACCACCCGTTGGTCGACGGCGCTGAGGGCGTGGTGCAGTGGTTCAAGGGTTCGGCCTTGCGGCCTTACCTGGCGCGGCTGCAGCCGCAGGAGCAGGAAGACTTCCTGCAGATGTACCTGCAGGCCATGCAAAGCGCCTACCCGCCAGCGTCCGACGGCAAGGTGCTGCTGGCGTTTCCGCGCTTATTCGTGGTTGCCACCCGTTAAGTCGTCGGGTGAGGTGTCGGTGCAGCGCAGACGGTTGTCGATCCTTCCCCATAGGCGTATAAACTGCTCCCACTTTTTGTGCCGGTCGCTTCCTGAACCGGCCGTTGAAACAAGAGAGTCGACATGGGCGCACAGTGGAAAGCCAAACATAAAGAAGCCGCGGCCAATGCCAAGGGCAAGGTCATGGGCAAGCTGTCCAAGGAAATCCAGATTGCCGCCAAATCCGGCGCCGACCCGGACATGAACCCGCGCTTGCGCCTGGCCATCGAACAGGCCAAGAAGGCCTCGATGACTCGCGAAACCCTGGAGCGAGCCATTCGCAAGGGTGCCGGCCTGGATGGCGATGCCGTGCAGTATGCGGCTGTCAGCTACGAAGGCTTTGCCCCGCATCAGGTTCCGCTGATCGTTGAATGCCTGACTGACAACGTCAACCGCACAGTGGCGCAAATTCGCGTGTTGTTCCGCAAGGGTCAGCTAGGGGCCAGCGGCTCGGTCTCCTGGGACTTCAATCATGTCGGCCTGATCGAAGCCACCCCCAACGGTGACGCTGATCCTGAGATGGCTGCCATCGAAGCCGGGGCCCAGGACTTCGAAGAAGGAGAAGAGGAGGGGGCTACCCTGTTCATCACTGATACCACCGACCTGGACGCTGTGCAGAAGGCCCTGCCGGTGCACGGTTTCACCGTCACGTCGGCCAAGATCGGCTACACCCCGAAAAACCCGGTGAGCGCTTCGAGCCTGAGCGCCGAAGCCCTGGCCGAAGTCGAGGCGTTTCTCGAAGCCATCGACGAAAACGATGACGTCCAGAACGTCTACGTTGGCTTGACGCAGTAAGCTCGAGCCCCCTTTGCCGATGCTGCCCATTGCCAGGCGTGTTGTACAGGTGATGGCTGGGCAGCGCTGCACCGGGGCGTGCCCCGAGCTGGAGCTGCCGTGAATCCTGCCTTTGCCACGCTCAGCCTTGCGCACCTGCGTGCGCTCGACCACCTGCTGCAGGTGAAGAACCTCAGTCGGGCGGCTGAGCGCCTGGGCGTGAGCCAGTCGGCCTTGAGCCGTCAACTGGCTCAACTTCGCGAGGCCTTCGACGATCCGCTGCTGGTCCGCCAAGGCCGGGGCTACGTACTGAGCGAGCATGCCCAGACGCTACGCGAGCCCTTGCGCCAGGTGTTGGACGAGCTGCAGGCACTTCGTCAGCCTGCGGTATTCGAGCCTGCCCGCTGCCAACGCCGCTTTTGCCTGGCTGCTTCCGATTATGTCGCCGAGCATATGCTGCCTTTGCTGGTGACGACGCTGGAGCAGGAAGCGCCAGGCATCAGCCTGGAGTACCGCACCTGGCAAGCCGGGCAGTATGACTCGCTCGCCAGTGGCGAGATCGACCTTGCCACCACCCTGTTCGATGAATCGCCGCCCAATGTGCACGGGCGTCTGCTCGGCGAGGATCGGGCGGTGTGCCTGATGGCGCAAGACCACCCCTTGACTGTCCATGGGTGGGTTTCGCAAAGCGATTACCTGGCGTGCAGGCATGTACGGATCTCCGGCGGCGGGGACAAGGACAGCTTCATTGACCAGCACCTGCGTGCACAGGGCCTGCAACGGCGCATCAGCCTGCAAGTGCCGTTTTTTTGCGCCACGGTAAAGGTGGTCGCCACCAGCCAGGCAGTGGCTACCGTACCCGAACACATCGCCCGCCAATTGTGCCGCCTGCATCCGCTGGCCTGGCGACCGTTGGGGTTCGTCGAGCACAGTCAGCGTTATTGGGTGGTGTGGCACCAACGCCTGCAGGCATCGGCCGAGCATCGCTGGTTTCGAAACCGGGTGTTCGAGCTGTGGCGCCAATCGCAATTCGGTGTACAGGGCGGCCTTGCGCATTTGCCATAGCAGCTATGCGCAAGGCGCGGTTCTTCGCGCAGGCGACGCGCTCTACACTGCTCTCGGCCAGCCGCCGGCGCGCATTGACCGCCATCAGGCGGTGAGGCGCCCACCACAGGAGCACGTGCATGACCCCCGAAGAGTTTCGCCAGTATGGCCATCAACTGATCGACCTGATCGCCGATTACCGCCAGACCGTGCATCAGCGTCCGGTCATGGCCCAGGTCGAGCCCGGTTACCTGAAGGCGGCCCTGCCGCCGGCCGCGCCGCAACAGGGCGAGCCCTTCGACGCGATTATCAAGGACGTGGATGAGTTGATCATGCCGGGCCTGTCCCATTGGCAGCACCCGGATTTCTACGGTTATTTTCCCTCGAACGGGACGTTGTCCTCCGTGCTGGGGGACTTCCTGAGTACCGGGCTTGGCGCACTGGGGTTGTCGTGGCAATCGAGCCCAGCATTGAGCGAACTGGAAGAAACGACCCTGGACTGGCTGCGCCAGATGCTCGGCCTGTCGCCGCAGTGGAGCGGGGTGATTCAGGACACCGCCTCGACCAGCACCCTGGTCGCGCTCATCTGTGCCCGTGAGCGCTCGAGTGATTACGCCTTGGTCCGTCACGGGCTTCAGGGCCAGGACAAGCCCCTGATCGTGTACATCAGCGCCCATGCCCACAGTTCGGTGGACAAGGCGGCGTTGCTGGCAGGCTTCGGTCGCGACAATATCCGCCTGATCGCGACCGATGAAGCCTATGCGCTGTGTCCGACTGCGCTGGAGCAGGCCATCGAACAGGACCTGGCGGCTGGCAATCGGCCGTGTGCGGTCGTCGCCACCTGTGGCACCACCGCCACGACGGCCCTCGATCCGCTGCGCGCCATCGGCGCCCTGGCCCAGCAACATGGCCTGTGGCTGCATGTGGACTCGGCCATGGCCGGCTCGGCGATGATAGTGCCCGAGTGCCGCTGGATGTGGGATGGGATAGAGCTCGCCGATTCGGTCGTCGTCAATGCGCACAAATGGCTAGGGGTCGCGTTCGACTGCTCGGTCTATTATGTGCGCGATCCCCAGCACCTTGTGCGCGTGATGAGCACCAACCCCAGTTACTTGCAGTCTTCGGTCGATGGGCAGGTCAAGAACCTGCGCGACTGGGGCATACCCTTGGGGCGCAGGTTCCGCGCGTTGAAACTATGGTTCATGTTGCGCGCAGAAGGTGTCGAGGCCTTGCAAGCCCGGCTGCGCAGGGACATGGACAATGCCAGGTGGCTGGCCGAGCAGGTGCGCGCGGCCAGCGACTGGCAGTTGCTCGCCCCAGTGCCGTTGCAGACGCTGTGCCTTCGGCATTGCCCTGAAGGGATGGCCGGCCAGGCGCTGGACGCTCACACCCGAGCCTGGGCCGAGCGCCTGAATGCATCAGGTGACGCCTATGTAACCCCCGCCGTACTAGACGGGCGCTGGATGGTACGTGTGTCGATCGGCGCCCTGGACACTGAGAGGGAGGACGTGCAACGCCTCTGGGCCAGGCTGCAGCACGTGGTGCAGGGCTGACAACGATGGCGCAGGTAACCGTTGCCACGAGAAAAAAGAGACTGCGGTGATGATTGAACTTCCGCGCTCCCGGTATCTCTTCTAGAATCCTGCTGCCACGCCCAATCGGGGCGTGCGCGCGGCTTCATAATGGCGCAGCGCGGTTTTGCGTCCACTTCGAGAGAGCCATGAGTTCCAGTACCCCGCTGTCCGGCGTCAACCAACCGCTTCGTGGCATCGTGTTGGTGGTGTGCGCCACGTTCATGTTCGCCAGCCACGACGCTTTGTCCAAGTTCCTGGGGGGGCTGTACCCCATCGTGATGGTGGTGTGGGCGCGGTACGTGGTGCACACGCTGTTGATGGCTGGCATTTTCCTGCCTCGCTCTGGCCTCAACGTGTTGCGCACCCGGCGCCCGCTGCTGCAAACCTTGCGCGCTTTGAGCCTGCTCAGCACCAGCCTGCTGTTCACGTCTGGGTTGCAGTACCTGCCATTGGCCGAAGCAACTGCGGTCAACTTCCTTGCACCTGTACTGGTCACTGCCTTGTCCGTGCCACTGCTCAAGGAACGGGTCACGGTAGCGCAGTGGGTGGCAGTGGTATTGGGCTTTCTCGGGGTGCTGATCGTCGTACACCCAGGCGGGGCCCTGTTCACGCCCGCCATCCTGTACCCGTTCGGCTCGGCGCTGGGCTTTTCCTTCTACCAACTGCTGACCCGCATTCTGGCGGCGCACGACAGCCCGACCACCAGCAACTTCTATGCAGGGCTGTGCAACACCCTGGCCATGAGTGCGCTGGTGCCGTTTTTCTGGGAAACGCCGCGCTGGGACCATGCCTTGCTGATGCTGGCGCTGGGTGGTTTCGGCATGACCGCTCATTTGCTGCTGACCCAGGCCTTCCGTTTGGCAGCGCCTGCGCTGTTGGCGCCCTTCAGCTACTGCCAGATCATCTTTGCGGGCCTGCTGGGCCTGGTGTTCTATGGTCAGACCCCCGATACGCTCAGCCTGATCGGGATTTGCGTGATCTGCCTTAGCGGGCTGGGGGCAGCCTGGATGCAACGGCGGCGTTAGCCACTGGCCAGTGACACTGCAGATGTGAAAGGCAGTGCTGCTGCCAATTCGAAGTCGCTTGGGTACAAACGTGCTTGCCGGTTGCGTGCTGCAATGATTTCAGGCGGCCGGCCTGATTTGCGTGCTCACAACCCCAAGGAATCACGCTCATGCACATGCCCGATACCCTCAGAGTTCGCAATGGCCAGAAGGCCGTGGCGACGTTCTCGGCTCAAGAATATGCCCGCCGGCATGCCGAGGTGCGCGCCCTGATGAGCGCTCAGCAGCTCGAAGCACTCGTCTTGACCTCCTATCACAACGTCAACTACTACAGTGACTACCTCTATTGCGCGTTCGGACGCGCCTATGCCGTGGTGATCACCCCTGATCAGGTCGTCCTGATCAGCGCCAACATCGACGGCGGTCAGCCGTGGCGCCGGTCGGTCGGCACCGACAACATCGTCTACACCGACTGGCGGCAGGGCAGTTTTTTCACCGCCCTGCGCCAGGCGCTACCGCGGGCAGGACGCATCGGCGTGGAGGGCGACCACCTGACGCTACACACCCATGCCGCGCTCGCGGCGTGCTACCCGCTTGCCGAGCTGGTCGATATCAGCACCGCCTGCATGCGCTTGCGCCTGATCAAGTCGGCTGAAGAGCAGGCCCTGATCCGCCAGGGGGCACAGGTCGCCAATGTTGGCGGCGCGGCGGTGATCGAGGCGCTGGCTGACCAGGCGCCGGAGTTCGAGGTAGCCATGCATGCCACCCAGGCCATGGTCCGGGACATTGCCAGGCGCTTTCCCGACAGCCAGTTGATGGACACCTGGACGCTGTTCCAATCCGGGCCCAACACCGATGGCGCCCACAACCCAGTGACCAGCCGTCGTGTGAGCAAGGGTGAAATCCTCAGCCTCAACTGCTTCCCCATGATCAGCGGCTACTACACCGCATTGGAACGCACACTTTTCCTCGATCATTGCTCGGACGAGTACCTGCGCCTGTGGCAGGTGAACGTCCAGGTGCACGAGGCAGGCCAAAGCCTCGTCCGTCCAGGCGTACGTTGTTGCGACATTGCCGCTGAGCTCAATGAAATCTACCGCCAGCATGACCTGCTTCAATACCGCACCTTCGGCTACGGCCATTCCTTCGGCGTGCTTTGCCACTACTACGGGCGCGAGGCCGGCTTGGAGTTGCGCGAGGACATCGACACCGTACTGGAGCCGGGCATGGTGGTGTCGATCGAGCCCATGATCATGCTGCCCCAGGGCCTGCCAGGGGCAGGCGGCTATCGCGAGCATGACATCCTGGTGGTGACCGAGCAGGGGGCAGACAACATTACCCAGTTCCCCTGTGGGCCGCAGCACAACGTCATCTGCCAATAAGCGACAAGCGCGCTGTCATCGCAAAGCTGCCAGGCGGCGCTGCGCAGAAGGCGAAACACCGAACAGTCGGCTGTACGCCTTGGAAAAGTGCGCCGCCGAACCGAAGCCGCAGGCCAGCGCGACGTCGCCAACTGGCGCGTCGCCTTGCAGCAGCAACTGCCTGGCGTGGGACAACCGCAGTTCCTGGTAATAGCGTGTAGGCGTGCGTTGCAGCTGGTGCTTGAACAGGCGCTCGAGCTGGCGCACGGTGATGCCGTTCAGGTTGGCCAGCTCGCTGGGCGCCAAAGGCTCCTCAAGGTTGGCTTCCATGATTGCAACGACTTGGCTGAGCCGCGGTTGCGCAGTGCCCAGCAAGGTCCTTAGCGAAACGCGCTGGCGTTCGCGCTCGCTACGCACACGGTCGCACAGCAGCAGCTCGGCGGCCTTGGCGGCAATGCCCTGGCCGCCCGGCTCGCGAGCCACCAGTTGCAGCATCATGTCGATGGCGGCGACACCGCCTGAGCAGGTGTAACGGTCGCGGTCCAGTTCGAACAGCTGCTGCGAGCATATGATGTTCGGGAAGCGTGCTCGCAGCGTTGGCAGGTCCTCCCAATGAATGGTACAGCGGTAGCCGTCGAGCAACCCCGCCTTGGCGAGCATGTAACTGCCGGTGCAGATGCCCCCAATCGGCAGGCGTTGGTTGGCCCGTTCGCGCAGCCAGCGCAGGTAAGCCCCGGTGGCAGGGCCGCGCTCGATGGGATTAGGGCCCACTACCAACAGTACGTCCAGCGCTGGCGCGTCATCGAGCGTGCAATCGGGCAGCACGCGCATGCCGTTGCTGGCGGTGACCGGCGCCCCTTGTGCCGCGATCAGTACGCTGCGAAAAACAGGCCGGCATGCCGCCAGGTTGGCCATGCGCAGGGTTTCGACCGCCGACGCCAGGCCGATGGTGGTGAAGTTGGGCATGATCAGAAAACCGAATGTCTTGACCGTGCCGGACTGCGGATTTACCGAAGCGGGGTGGACCATTGGGCGATTCCTGTGCAAGCTGGGGCATAGTTTGCCCAGAAGGTGGCTGCAAGTGAACCCAGAAAACCTGTTGGCCCAGTTGCCCGGCTACCCGTTGGCTGCCGATGCGATCGAAGTGCTTCCGGATGCCCAGGCCTACCGGGCCTGCTTGCTCGAGCGTATCGGCGCAGCCACCCGGCGTATCGTCATCGTGGCGCTTTACCTGCAACATGACGAGGCCGGCCAGGAGGTGCTGGACGCACTCTATCAGGCCAAGGCGGCGCGTCCAGCGCTTGAAATAACTGTCGTGGTGGACTGGTTCCGGGCCCGGCGTGGCCTGCTGGGGGCGGGCAGGCAGCCTGGCAATGCAGCCTGGTACCAGGCCGAACGCCAGAGCCGCCAATTGGACATTGCGATCCATGGCGTGCCTGTGCAGACCCGCGAGCTCTTCGGAGTGCTGCACCTCAAGGGCAGCATCATCGATGACTGCGTCATCTACACCGGCGCCAGCCTCAACAACGTCTACCTCCATCGGTTCGACCGTTACCGGCTTGATCGCTACCACCTGTTTCACAGCAAGGCCCTGGCCGACTGCATGGTCGACCTGGTGCAGCGGCTGCTCCACCCGCAGGCCACGCCGCGCCTGGACCTTCCAGCGCCTTCCACCGCCGATCTTCGCAGTGACATCCGCCGCCTGCGGGCACGGATGCGCCGGCTTACGTACGCACCGGGCCCTGCAACCGAGCCGGGGCACCTGCGGGTCATTCCGCTGATCGGCGTTGGCAGGCGCAATGCCTTGAACAAGACCGTGTGCGCGCTACTGGCCGTGGCCCGGGAACGTATCGTCATCAGCACACCGTATTTCAATCCGCCTCGCGTCGTGATGCGCGAGATTGACGATGCGTTGGTACGAGGCGTGCGGGTAGAGTTCATCGTCGGCCATCGTACCGCCAATGACTTCTACGTCCCTCCGGGAGAGCCATTCCATGCCAGCGGGGCATTGCCTTATCTGTACGAGGACAACCTGCGGGCCTTTGCGCGGCGTCGCGAGCCTTTGCTGGCCAGCGGTCAGCTGAAGATCAGGCTGTGGAACGACCCAGGACACACCTTTCACGCCAAAGGCGTGTGGGTCGATGAGCGTTATTGCCTGCTGACCGGCAACAACCTGAACCCACGCGGCTTCAACCTGGACCTGGAAAACGGCCTGCTTATCGATGACCCCCTTGGGCAATGGCGGGAGCCGTGCGAGAAGGAACTCAGCGCATTGCGTGAGCACGCCCCGGCTATCGATTCTGCCCGCGCATTGGGCGTCAAGGCCGAACACCCCAAGCCCGTGCGCAAGCTGCTGCGCAGGCTACGCTATAGTCGGTTGGAACCGTTGATCAAGCGGGTGTTGTAGGGCAGGGACGGGTAGTTGGCCTGCTCGATGGTCGATTGCGTTGATCGGCCAGGCACGCTGTTGGTCCACCCAGTGCATCCCAGACAATAGGCGCTCAAGGAATGGAAGCAGCTTTTGGCACTGATTCGCCGCGCAGCCGTGTGATGCGCCATCTTGTATTTGCCTTTTCGAGCCTGCTTTTGTTGGCGATGACGCTGGGGCTGGTGTCGCTGTACCGCATCGCCGTTTCGCTCGATGAGCGGGAGCTGGAACAAAGCCGATTTCATGCGGGCGCGGCCCTGGCACAGTTGCACAAGACCGAGCGCAGCTACCTGTGGACCCATGCTTCCTGGCAGGCTGCCTACGATCATCTGGCGCGTCCAGCAGACCGGCAATGGGCGTTCGAGGAAGGTAACGTGGGTGCCACGCTCTACAGCGATGATGGCTATGCAGGCGTGTTCGTCCTTGACGATCAGGGTACGCTCTATGCGGTCGTGCAAGGGCGTTTGACCGACCTGGGTTTCGATCACTTCAGCCCCGAAGGCCATCGCGTCCTGCAACAGGCCCGCCAGGCCATGGCGCAACAACAACCGGCATCGGGCTACGTCATGTTTGCTGGCCAGCCTGCGGTCTTCACCTCTGCCGTGATACGTCCTCCTGCGCTCGCCGACAGCCTGGCGGAGCATAACTCGGTGATGGTCTTCATTCGGATGATCGAAGCCGACTTGCTGAGTCAGATGGGTAAGACGGCCGGCCTCACGGACCTGGCTATCACCGCGAGCGACTATGCTGCGCAAGACATGGGGCATTTGCCACTTCAGGAGGTTCCCTATCGTTTGACCTGGCGCATGGACCAGCCCGGTAGCGATTTGCTGCAAGCGGTGTTCGCACCGCTGGCTGTGGCGCTGCTCATCATCCTGGCGCTGATGGTACTGCTCGCACGCTATGCCATGCGCACCAGCGCCGACATTGACCGCAGCTACCATCAGCTGGCTATTTCCAAGCGGGCACTGGAGGCCAGCGAAACGCGCTTCAAAGCCGTGGCCGAGGCGGCCTCCGACTGGATCTGGGAGACCGATGCGCAGCAGCAGCTGATCTATCTTTCACCACGCTTTGCCGAGTTGACCGGGCACGACGCCCAGAACTGGCTGAATCAGCCGATCTGCGCCTTGTTCGATTGTGAAACCGGTCATGTCGAAACCTGGCTGCACGGCCTGGGCGCCAGCGAGTCTACCGGCACGCTGCGCTGCCAGTACCTGGACAAGGCCGGGCAGCGACGCGAATGCCGAATTGCGGCCAGAGCCATCATCGAGCACAACATCTGCAAGGGATTCCGCGGAACCTGTACCGACATCACCGATGAGGTGGCAGCCCATGCCCGAATTCAGCACTTGTCCCAACATGATGCCCTGACCGGGCTGCCCAACCGCAACAAGCTGTTCCGCTTCCTCGAGGACAGCGCCAAGGTGTCGCGGGCCGTGCTGATGCTCGACCTGGACAACTTCAAGCCGATCAATGACAGCCTCGGCCACCCGGCCGGTGATGCGGTGTTGATGGAGGTGGCGATGCGGCTCGGTCAAATGACCCGTTCCAGCGATCTGGTCGCGCGCCTGGGTGGCGATGAGTTCGTGATTGTCCTGATCGCACCGGGCGCGCGTGATGAACTCGACCGGTTCTGCGCCCGGCTCATCGACACCCTCAAGCAGCCAATGGCGGTGGAGCACCATAAGGTCCAGGTAGGCGCCAGCCTGGGTGTGGTCATGTCCGACGATTACCCGGGTGGCCCCAGCGACCTGATCCGTTATGCCGACGTGGCGCTGTACGGGGCCAAGCAATCGGGCAAGAACACATGGCGGTATTTCTCCACGCAGATGAGCGCTGCGCTGCTTGAGAAGCGTGTACTCGAACAGGAGCTGCGCGAGGGCATCCCCCGTGGGGAATTACGTTTGCATTTCCAACCGCGGTTCAAGGTGGATGGCGTAACGATCGCCTCCGCCGAAGCGCTGGTGCGCTGGGAGCACCCCCGCCTTGGGTTGTTGATGCCGGATGATTTTGTCGGCTTGGCCGAACAAAGCGATGTGATCGTGTTGCTGGGCAATTGGGTGCTGCAACAAGCGTGCAGTGAGGCGGGCGCTTGGCCGCTCGAAGTGATCGTGTCCGTGAACATGTCGCCTGCCCAGTTCAGCCGTAGCGACGTGGTGCGCGATGTGGCCGAGGCTCTGCGCACCACCGGGCTACCTGCACACCGGCTGGAGTTGGAGATCACCGAGAACGTGATGCTCAACGATGTCGAAGGCGCGCTGCAGACGATGAACGCGTTGAAGGAACTTGGCGTGCGCTTGAACATGGACGACTTCGGGACAGGCTATTCATCACTGGGCTACCTGCGTACCTACCCGTTCGACAGCATCAAGATCGATCGTCGGTTCGTTCAGTCGCTGGGCAAGAGCAGCAGTGACCGCAGCGTGGTGCAGGCGATCATCAGCCTGGGGAACGCAATGGGCATGACGGTCACGGCCGAGGGGGTGGAAACAGCTGAGCAGCTCGCCTTGCTCGGTGATGACCAGTGCCATGAGGTCCAGGGATACTTTTTGAGCCGGCCGGTGAACAATCAGGCGCTGATCAAGTTGATGACCTCGGCGGCCACTCCGTCATATACCTCGGATTGAACAGGCCTGGAGGGGCCTTGCCGGGGCGCCGGACCGGCAAGATTCCGGTTTCATGCACACCCGGTCACAGCAGCAGGAAAGTCTGGCGCACGCGGTCGTCAACTGCTCTGAAAATCCTGCGCGAGCGCATACAATCGCCGCCTTTACGAACCACTTCGATAGGCTACACCCGCCATGGCGCTAGACCCACCTACCATGCTCACCATTTCCATAGCCCTGGCGGCAGCGGCTGCGCTTTACCTGGCGATAGAGTGGCGCAGTGTCCGCGAGTCGTCGCTGCTTTACTGGAGCGCCGGTTTTGCGACCATCACCGTCGGTTGCACGCTGGCGCTGCTGCGAGGCGTTGGCCTTTTATTCATCGGCATCTGGTTTGCGAATGGCCTGCTGGTCGTGGCCCATGGGCTTTTCCTGCTAGGCGTGCTGCGCTTCACCCAAGACCGAATTTCGCGCGCCTGGCTGGTGATCGTGCTGATCTGGTTCGCCCTGTTATTGCTGCCTGCAGGCCCGGAGTGGTCGAAAGTCATGCTGATGGCCAACTCGCTTCTGGTTGCCGCCCTGACCCTCAAGGCCAGTAGCCTGCTCCAGCCCCATGGGCAATCGCTGAGCGTAGGTGCAGTCCAGTTGCGGTATGTGCTTCTGGTGCATGGGTTGTTCTACGTGATCAAGGCGATCATTGCGATTGCGCCGGGCACGTTGATTGACCTGGCCAGTTTCGGAGGGTTGATCATCCAGGTCTCCCTGGTGGAAGGCGCCATGGCGATCATGATGATCGCCTTGTCGATGACAGGCACGGTTCGTTACCGTCGCGAAGAACGTATCGCTCGGCTGGCAGCACGGGATCCGCTGACTGCGCTGTACAACCGGCGTGCCCTGGAAGTGCGTGCGGGGCCTTTCTTCAAGGAGGTCAGTAATGTACGGCCTGCGGCGTTGTTGTTGATCGATATCGACAACTTCAAGCTGGTCAATGACCTGCATGGGCATGCGGCAGGGGACAGGTTGCTGGTGGCGTTGAGTGAAATGATTCGTACGGTGTTACCAGAGCGCTCTTTGGCCGCGCGGTTAGGCGGGGATGAGTTCGTGATTTTGCTCAGTGGGGCGAGCCGTGAAGGCGTCCTGGGGTTGGCCAAGGGTTTGCGAGAGCAGTTTCAGGCCTACGCCGGCGGGGCGGTACCGACACCTGCAGCGGTGACGTTGAGCATTGGGGTGAATGTGTTTGACCAGGCGCCAGCGAGTCTGGCGGCGTTGATCGAGCAAGGGGATGCGGCGCTGTACGCGTCCAAGCGCGCAGGGCGGAATAGCATTCGATTCGTAGAACGGCAGGTCGCCAGTGGTGGGTTTTCTTGAGTGACGTATTAGCGTTGCCGGCCTGAACTTAGTGCGCCGTGGGCGTACCGGTACAGCCCTGTAGGTCTCGCTGCCCGCGTGATGGGCCGCAGAGCGGCCCCGGCAAGGCCGCTCAACGGAGGTCGCTAGGTGCCTCGCTGCGAACCGTGGGTCACGTCACCACCTGATAGCAAGGCACATAAGCCGCCCCGCCCGGCAACTTCATCCGATGCTGGTCAACGAAGGCTTGCAACAAACGCCCCAGCGGATCCAACACAGCACTGTCACCGCGAATCTGATAGGGCCCGTGCTCTTCGATCAGGCGGATGCCCTTGTCCTTCACGTTACCCGCCACAATGCCGGAAAACGCCCGGCGCAAATTGGCTGCCAGCTCATGGGGTGGCAACTCGCGACGCAAATCCAGGTCAGCCATGGCCTGGTGGGTGGGGTCGAAGGGGCGCTGGAAGCTCTCTTCGATCCGCAGCAACCAGTTGAAATGAAACGCATCGTTGCGCTCGCGACGGAACTGCTTGACCTGTTTGAGCCCCTCGACCATGTGGCGCGCCACTTCAGCCGGGTCGTCAATGATGATCTCGTACAACCGATGCGCTGCCTCGCCGAGCGTCGCGCCGACGAATGCATGCAACTGCTGCAAGTAGGGCTCTGCACTGCGCGGGCCCGTCAGCACGACCGGGAAGGGCACATCCTGGTTATCCGGATGCATCAGGATCCCCAGCAGGTACAGAAACTCTTCTGCCGTGCCTGCACCACCCGGGAAGATGATGATGCCGTGGCCGACCCGCACGAACGCCTCCAGGCGCTTCTCGATGTCTGGGAGGATCACCAGTTCGTTGACGATCGGGTTGGGCGCCTCGGCAGCGATGATGCCTGGCTCCGTCAGGCCCAGGTAGCGGCTGCCTTGCATGCGCTGTTTGGCATGGGCAATGGTGGCACCTTTCATCGGGCCTTTCATGACGCCCGGGCCGCAACCGGTGCACACGTCCAGTTTACGCAGGCCCAGTTCATGGCCCACCTTCTTGGTGTACTGGTATTCCTCGGTGCTGATCGAGTGACCGCCCCAGCACACCACCATCTTCGGCTCGACGCCAGGGCGCAAGGTGCGGGCGTTGCGCAGCAAGTGGAACACGTAGTCGGTGATGCCTTGAGAGCTTTCCAGGTCGATGCGCTGGCTGGCCAGCTCGCTTTCGGTATACACGATATCGCGCAAGGCGCTGAACAGCATCTCCCGGGTGCTGGCGATCATTTCGCCATCGACGAAGGCGTCCGCTGGGGCATTGAGCAGTTCAAGGCGAACGCCTCGGTCCTGCTGATGGATGCGTACTTCGAAATCCTGATAGGCCTCGAGGATGGTCTTGGCATTGTCGACATGGGCGCCGGTGTTGAGGATGGCCAGGGCGCACTGGCGGAATAGGGTGTAGAGACTGCCGGAGCCGGCTTCGCTCAGTTGCTGTACTTCACGTTGGGACAGCGTTTCTAGGCTGCCCTTGGGGCTGACGGATGCATTGATGACATGGCGTTGGGGCATCTAAGTCTTTCCTGTGCGGGTAAAACATCCTTCTTTCACCACACCATACCGAGAAATGGAAGCGGCAACGAGAGGCCTGCAAAAAAAGCCCGGTACTTCATGGCCGCTCCAGCTGCGCGCATTGGCAAACAATCAGCCCACCAGCCGTTGCACGGCGAGGGTAATGGCCAAGCCACCCCCAAATAACCACATGTTCAGAATCGCCCCAGTCGCCAGCACGCGAGGCCCAGCATGGCGTATCTGCTCGAACCGAGTTTCCATGCCCAGTGCCGTCATGGCCATGGTCAATGCGAAGGTGTCCAGGCCGTTGACGGCCTCGCGCAGGTTGGAAGGTAGAATCTGAAGGGAATTGATCGCCACCAGTGCCAGAAACCCAAAAGCAAACCAAGGCACCGAGAGCCGACCCTTGCCGGGCACCACGCCAGCCCGTGGGGTACGGCTGATCCACAAGCCAACCAGTAACAGGACGGGCACCAGCAGCATCACGCGCGTCATTTTCACGATGGTTGCTACATGGCTGGCGTCAGGGCCAAGGGTACTGGCGGCGCCTACTACTTGAGCCACTTCATGGAGCGTGCCACCCAGCCAAAGCCCAGCGGTCTGGGCATCCAGGTGCAGCCAGCCGGCCTGAATCAAAAAGGGATAGAAAAACATCGACGCCGTGCCGAACAGCACCACGCTGCCCACGGCCACCGCACTTTTATGCGGCGCGCTGCGCAGCGTCGATTCAAAAGCCAAAACGGCCGCAGCCCCGCAGATGGCGCTGCCTGCAGCCGTAAGCAGGGCCGTCTCCCGGTCAAGCCCGAGCAGTTTCATGCCGCACCACACGCCTATCGCCAATGTGCTGCTGATCACCAGCAGCGAGATCACCAAGCCAGGCCAGCCAACGTGTGCAATTTCCTGCAGGCTGATCCGCAGGCCGAAAAAGGCCACGGCTACACGGAGCAGGGCCCGGGCGCAGAGGTGTATGCCCGGGCCATAGCCGGCCGGCAGGCGATCTTCCAGCACATTGCCGCAGAACGCCCCGGCAATAATGCCAAGGATCAACGGGCTGAGGCCAAGTTGGACAAAAAGGGGCAGGGCAGCCACCTGGCTGACGCCAAGGGCGAGAACCGTAACGAAAATCACGCCCTTGAGCACTGCGCAGCGGTGCGCGACAGGTGCGTCAGGGGGCGTACTAGGGGCGGGTGTCATGGGATTCTCCAGCGAGCGGAATCAATGAGCACCACAATAATTTGGTTATAAGCTTATGAAAAATCGTAATCTGGAATGCAGAGTATCCATTTAGCTGATAGTTTTGCGGAATGACCCCTGAACAGCTTATAACCTTCGCCGTCGTCGCCGAACATGGCAACATCAGCCATGCAGCAGTGGCCCTGCATCTGTCGCAGCCGGCGGTGTCTGGTCAACTCAAGCTACTGCAGGAAGCGTTCGGTGAGCCTCTTTATCATCGGGCCGGGCGCGGGGTGCGCCTCACGGCAGCAGGCGAACAGCTCCTGGCGCATGCGACTCGGCTGCGCGATACATTCGATCAGGCCCGGTTACTTCGCGAAGCAATGCGCGGCCTTCAACGAGGCACATTGCGGATCGGTGCCAGCACTACGCCTGCAAGCTACCTGCTCCCGTACCTGATCGCCCAGTTCAAGACACTCTACCCGCAGGTAGCGATTACCACCGTACAGGGCAACACCGCCGAAATCGTCGGTGCTCTGGGTAGCGTGGATTTGGCGTTGATAGAAGGGCCACCGGGGCGAGACCTGCCCGTGGGCACTGGCGTGACGGAGTGGCTTGAGGACGAAATCGTCGCCATCGTCCCGGTCGCACACCCCTTGGCTGGCGCCGAACCTCGCTCCTTGAAGGACGTGGCAGGCTTCCCATTAGTGCTCCGTGAGCAGGGTTCGGGCGTGCGCCAGGTCGTCGAGCAAGCATTTGCCAACAATCAACTGCCGATGAAGATCGGCCTGGAGATTGCTGGCGTAGAGGGGGTGAAGGAAGCAGTGCGCGCAGGTATGGGCGTAGGCTTCGTGTCCGCCCTGTCGATTCGTCATGAAAATACGGTCTTGCGCAAGGTCCGGGTGGGGCCGCGTTCACTGACTCGTCGGTTCTCGATAGTGCTGCCCCACGCAGGCTCACCCTCTCGAGCGGCTGCCCGCTTTCACGATCTGTGTGTGGCTTTCCTCGGCGCTTCGGCCTAGCGACGCGGCGAGTTACGACGATACTGGCCGTTGAACTGAGGCTGACCGTGCTCGCTGGCGTAGAGCGAAGCCAGGCAATAACTCGCCGGTGATCAGGGCCAGCGGCCCGGCGGCCACGCCGCACGTGTGCTGCCAGGGCCGCCAGTACTTCATCAGAAATCGTCTTTCGGGCTCTTCTTGAAGGTCCAGTCGGTGTGCTTGCGCGCTTGGAGGAAGCTGTTGCAGTTGGCGGTAAAGGTATTGCGATTGGCCTCTTTGGACAAATCCGCCAGAATTTTCTCCTGCATCTGCGGGGTACAGTTGTCAGCGGTAGGCTCGGGCACCGTTTCCTCGCTGCAGCCTGCGAGCAAGGCTGCCAAGCCCATTGCCGTGACCAGCTTTGCCAATTTGATGTCCATATCGCGATCGTTCTCCTGGTGCGCTGAAAGTGGAGTTGAGTGTTGAACCGGAAGGCATGATACGGACCCAGGCCTTGCAATGCCACCTGCAGAAAGTCACGCGCCTACGTTGAACACATGCTTCAAATAGGCCACGAAATTTTCATCCCGGCACTGTGTTTTCCCAGGGCTGTCCGAAATCTTGGCTACCGGCGCACCGTTGCAGGCTGTCATCTTGATCACCATGTTCATCGGCTCGACCCCTGGGATGTCGCAGGTCAGTCGCGTCCCGATGCCAAAGCTCACGTTGATGCGCTCATGCAATGCGCGGTAAAGCTCAAGCGCTTTCGGCATGTCCAGGCCGTCGGAGAAGATCAGGGTCTTGGTCTTAGGGTCGATGCCCAGCCGGTGGTAGTGCGCGATGGCTTTCTCCGCCCAGGCAAGCGGGTCGCCCGAGTCATGGCGCAGGCCATCGAAGAGCTTGGCGAAATAGAGGTCGAAGTCGCCAAGGAAGGCATCCATGGTGATGCAGTCGGTAAGGGCGATACCCAGCAGGCCGCGGTACTCGCGCACCCAGCACTCCAGGGCTGCCGCCTGGCTGTCCACGAGGCGAGGGCCCAGCTGCTGGTGGGCCATGAACCACTCGTGCGCCATGGTACCAATCGGCCGCAGCTCGTACTCCCGCGCCAGGTGCACGTTGCTGGTGCCGACGAAGCGGCCTGGGAAGTCGCGCTTGAGGATGTGCACCACCTCTTCCTGCACCCGGTAGGAGAAGCGTCGGCGAGTGCCGAAATCCGCTAGCTGAAAGCCTGCCAATTCTTCACTGCTGGCCTCGGCCCTGAGCCAGTCGAGGTTGCGGTACAACTGTTCGCGTACCTGTTCGATCACCACTTCACGGTAGCGGTAGCGGTTGCGAACCTCGCTGATGATCGCCAGCAACGGGATTTCGTACAGAATGACGTGCAGCCAGGGGCCGCGCACGCGTATCGCCAACTGGCCGGCGTCGTCGAGGCCAACATGCACGTAGCGCAGGTTGAAGCGGAACAGGCTCAGGAAGCGGATGAAGTCAGGCTTGATGAAGGCGATCTTCTCAAGGTAAGCAAGCTGGTCCTGGGTGACCGTGACTTCGGCGAGTTGCTCGACCTGGTAGCGGATTTCTGCAAGATACGGGGCCAGGTTCTCACCGTTGCGGCAGCGAAACTCCCACTCCACCTCCGCATTGGGATAGTTGTGCAGCACCGCCTGCATCATGGTGATCTTGTAGAAGTCGGTGTCCAGCAGGTTCTGAACGATCCGTGGGCCAAATACGCTGTCACTCATGCTGCTTGCTCCTTGATCAGGGCCAGTTGATGGTCGAGGGCCGACTCGTCGCCGCACAGCTTCACACCTTCGCCAGCCAGGGCGCCGCAGGCCTCTATCGCGCCGGCCTGGGTCAGGGCACGGCAAGCCGGTAGGTACAGCAGCACCTCGAACCCGGCCTGACGCAGTTGCCGGGCAGTGGTGCGCACGCAGTAGTCGAGCGCCAGGCCGCCTACGATCACGGCACCCACCTGATGCACCTTGAGGTATTCGATAACACCCGTGGAGCGGCGTTCGGCCAGGTCGTGATAGCAGGCGCCATAGGGATGCAGGTCGGGCTCCACGCCTTTCCACACAAAGTAGTCGTACTCGATGGGCGCAGGGAGGCCCGGCAGCAGCTCGAAACCGGGGGTACCAGGGATGCAGTGGCTGACCCAGGTGAGGTCCGCATTGGCAAGTGTCAGCGGCTGCAGCATCTGCGTGGCGTCGGCCACCACCCACGCGGCATTGGCGGGATGCGCGTCCTTACTGCCCAGCCGCAGGTCGGCCCGCTGTGCCATGGCGTTGAGGTCTGGTGCGATTTCGTGACCGTCGGGGACTGGGAGTTCCTGAGGCGCATGGCACGTGAAGCCTAGTTGTGCGTCGACATCGAAGCTGGCGATTTTCATGGTGGCTCTCCTCGCTGGAATGGCTACATAATCCACCTGGTGAACTATATATGTCAAGTGTCCGTAAATAGGCTGCATGATGCAGATTTACTTATTCGCTCTAGTGAACTATAAAAGGCTTCAGTCAAGGAGTTACGAGTGAGTACAGCTGAAGTCCTGGCAAGCGTCGACATCGTCGCGCTGCGCCTGCCGCCTGGCAGTGAGCACCTGCAGGTGCTTCTGCATCGCCGTGAGCGAGAACCGCACCATGGTCAATGGGCACTACCCGGTGTGATCATCAATGGGCGCACCCCTGATACCAGCCTTGAGAGCGCTGCCCACCGCGCCTTGAGCGAGAAAGCGCGTGTCCAGCCGCACTATCTGGAGCAAGTCGTTACCGAAGGCAATGCCTTTCGCGATCCACGGGGCTGGTCGTTGAGCACCTGTTACCTGGCGCTGTTGCCCGCCTGCCAGGAAGTCGAGAATGAGCAGCTGGCCTTTTTCGACCTCGCCGACGTGGTGGAACGCAGGGTGCTGCTGCCATTCGATCACAACCTGCTGGCGCGCCGAGCCCATGAGCGGCTCGCGGCCAAGTCCGTCTACAGCAGTTTGCCGTTGTACCTGCTCGACACCCGGTTCACCGTCCTCGATGCGCTGGGGGCTATGCAAGCCTGCCTGGGCCAGCCTGTGAACGCGACATCGCTGCGCAAGCGCCTGGAGCGCTTGCGCGTGCTGGGCTGGGTCAAGGACACAGGCGAAAAGAATCAACCACCCATGGGGCGCCCGCAGCAACTGTACCAGTACACCGCGCAAGGGCAGGGGCCGTTCATGTTCGACCGTAGCTTGCTGCCGGAGGGCAGTTGAGCATCGACCCGGCAGACTGGCCGCGCGAGGTATGGCCAGTGCCGACATTGAACGACTGATCAATCTCAGTGGAACGAACCGCGAGTCAATGCCTCTTATCCAGAGATGGATGGCCTGTGCCGCGGATTCCCCTGACATGAGATCGCTCCAAACCTCTCTGATCGATGACACCTCCACACCGCTGAGCTTCCTGCTCAATGGCGGTGAGATCGGCCGTCTGCTTCAAACGATGAACTGGCAGGATTCTCCACTTGGGACGCCACATGGCTGGTCCCCGCACCTTCAGGCCGCGATGGCCACGCTCCTGCCAGCGCAGACCCAGGTCGTGCTGTTCTGGGGCCCAGACTATGTCGCGCTGTACAACGATGCCTATGCGCCCACCATCGGCAACAAGCACCCGCAAGCCCTCGGGCGCCCGGCGCGTGAGAATTGGGCCGAGCTGTGGGATGACCTCGAACCGTTGCTGCGCGGTGTGCGTGACACCGGGCAGACGTTTTCGGCCAAGGACCGCGCTTTTTATATCGAGCGCCGTGGGCACGGTGAGACGGTGTATTTCGATGTGTCGTATTCTGCCGTGCGCGAGGCTGATGCAAGCGTTGGCGGTGTCTTGTGCCTGGTCACAGAGACCACTGACCGCGTGCGCTTCCACCAGCGCCAGGCGTTTCTTCTGGAATTGAGCCGCACATTGCCTGGGCTGGGTGATGCTGCGCGCATCGAGTCCTATGCGGTTCAACGCCTGGCGCAGGAGTTGGGGGCGGCCAGGGTCTGCTTCGGTGAAGACAAAGGCGACGGTGTCGGCTTCAAGGTCAGTCACGACTGGACCGAGGGCGTGACGTCGTTGGTGGGCACGCATTCGTACCTGACGTTCAGTACCGACTTGTATGAGCAATTGAGCGACGGCAGGACCGTTCAACATAGCTACGAACAGCCCGAGCCTTGTCTGGCGGGCATAAGCACCACCTTGCATGCCCCTGTGCTGCGCGGGGGGCGACTCGAGGCCTTGTTGGCCGTTCATTTCAGTGATGCGCGAGGGTGCTTCGAGGAGGACTGCCAGCTTGTGGAAGAGACCGCCAAGCAAGTGTGGGCTGCAATCCTGCACGCCCGCGCCGAACAGGCGTTGCATCTGCTCAACCAGAGCCTTGAGGAGCGAGTTGCCACGGCGCTGGCCCAGCGCGAGTCGGTGATGATGCAACTGCACGAAGCCCACAAGATGGAAATGATCGGGCAATTGACCGGTGGTATCGCCCACGACCTGAATAACATGCTCACGCCGATCATTGGGTCGTTCGAGCTGTTGCGCCGCCATCCGCAGACCGATCGCGCGCCCCGGCTGATCGACGGTGGCCTGCAGGCAGCTGAACGTGCGCGCAACCTGGTCGCTCGCCTGCTCAGCTTCGCACGCCGCCAGACACTCAAACCGCAACCTGTGTCCTTGGCAGCCCTGGTCGAGGACATGCACGAGTTGATGGCGCGCTCGCTCGGGCCCACCATTGCCGTGCACGTGAATATCAATCCGTCATTACCCTGCGTCGTGGTCGACCCGCACCAACTGGAGTTGGCCCTATTGAATCTGGCGGTCAATGCCCGCGACGCCATCGGCGGCGCCGGCCAGCTGCAAATCATCGCCGGTGATGACACCCACTGCCTGGCGCCGCCCGAGGACCTTGCGGGCAAACGTTTGGTATGGATTCAGGTCAGGGACAACGGCTGCGGCATGGACGATGAACAACTCAGGCGGTGCATCGAACCTTTCTTTTCTACCAAGGAGGTGGGGAAGGGGACTGGCTTGGGCTTACCAATGGTCCAAGGATTGGCGGTTCAATCCGGCGGTGGGTTCGAGATTCATTCCATACCAGGCCAAGGGACTCAGGCGACGCTATGGTTGCCGGCCAGCGACGCATTGCCCACCCACCGTGACATCGAGCCCTGCGACGGGCCTGTGGCCGAGCGTCCGAGCCGGATACTGCTGGTGGACGACGAAGAAATCGTGCGTCACGCAACGGCCTTGCAATTGCGCGACCTGGGCTACGAGGTGACCGAGGCGCCAAGTGCAGTGGCCGCCCTGCGCCTGGTGGAAAAGGGGTGGCTGCCTGATGTATTGGTGACCGACCATGTCATGCCCGAGATGACTGGCGTACGCTTTGCCCAGCAAATGCGCCAGCATCACAGCGAGCTGCCGGTGCTGATCATTACGGGCTATGCGAACCTGACGCCGCGCCAGCTAAGCGGTTTCGAAGTACTGCGCAAGCCTTATCGACGCGCCGAACTCGCTCAGAGTGTGGCGCGCCTGCTGGCGGGGGCTTCCCTCAGTCGACGCTGACACGCCAGCATCAGCCTTTTTGCAGGCTGCACATCTGCTCTTGCTCCAGCAAGGCGGCGGGCGACTGTTGCGGCAGGTAGAGGGTGAAGGTAGTCCCCTGGCCCTGAACACTGTTGACCTTGATATCCCCGCCGGACTGTTTAGCGAAACCGAATACCTGGGACAAGCCCAGACCAGTGCCTTGCCCGGCAGGCTTGGTGGTGAAAAAGGGGTCGAATATACGCTCGAAGAGCTCCGTACTGATGCCAACGCCCGTGTCGGTTACAGAAATGGCAGCATACGCGCACGGATCGGGGACCTCATCGCGGCCTACCGGTAAGTGCTGGTGGGCTTCGAGACGTATGCGCACGACGCCCACCGCAGCCATGGCATCGCGGGCGTTGAGCATCAGGTTGATGACCGCCGTTTCCAATTGGCTAACGTCGGCGCGCACATGGCACGGCGAAGCGGGCAAGTCCAGCTCGACGTCAATGCTCGCGCCTGCTGCGGTGTCGAACAGGTCGGCCATGGCTGCCAGCCGCGCCGCTGCGTCGAACACCTGCGGGTTCAAGGCCTGGCGCCGTGCAAATGCCAGCAGCTGGCCGGTCAGTTTGGAGCCGCGCTCGACCGTCTCGACCATGGTGCGTAGATAGCGCATGCGTCGGTCGTCGTCCAGGCCTGGACGCTGCAAGAAGTGCAGCGAGGCATGAATGATGGTCAATATGTTGTTGAAATCGTGCGCCACACCACCTGTAAGCTGGCCGATGGCCTCAAGCTTCTGGGCCTGGCGCAGCTCCGCTTCGGTGTGCAGCAGTTGCGTAGTGCGGGTCCGTACGTGTTGCTCCAGGCTCGTATTGAGCGCCTCGAGCGCCAGCAGGGCGGCCTGCGTTTCGCCCGTGGATTGGGCATGCTGGATATGTGCCCAACTGCGTTCGGTCACATCACCGAGCAACGCCCGCTCATATTCGGTCCACGCGTGCGCCGACGTGCTGTTGAGCGCCATCAAGGCGGTAAGCCGCCCGCCTTTTATCAGCGGCACACAGCACGTGGCGGCGATCCCGAGGGCTGCAAACACAGCCGCCTCAGAATCGGGAAGTTCCTGCCTGCAATCATCGAGCGTCAATGCCAGACCGCTGCGCAGTCGTTCATTCGCCTGCTTGCCGAAATCTCGCAGGCGATGCTCTCCGATCAATGAGGGACTTGCGTCGGTCAGCGCTTCGCCACAGACCGTAAAGGTATCATCGTCGGATTGCATGACCGCGTAAGTACAACCTGATAGCCCCAGGTGATTGGCGAGCAGGCGGGTGGTCGTCGCCATGATCTCCTGAGGATCAACCGCTTGGGCCACTGCCCGGCCGAGCTCGTCCAGAAACGCCAACCGTTGGTTGGCGAGCACGGTCGCCGTGGTTTCGGTAACGGTATCGAGCATTCCAAGCACATTGCCCTGCAAGTCACGGATAGGGCTGTAGCAGAACGTGAAGTAGGCACGCTCCGGTCCGCTATTACGGTCGATGACCAGGGGGAAGTCTTGGATGTAGACCGCTTCGCCCTTGAAGGCCCTGTCGGCCATGCAGCGGATATCGTCCCATGCCTCCTGCCAGACCTCTGCAAACGGCACTCCCAGCGCCACCGGCTTGCGCCCTAGAATCGGAAGAAAGGCATCGTTGTGAAAGGTCAGCAGATCGGGCCCCCACAGCACAGCCTGTGGAAAGTGCGAGCCCAGGCACAGCGCCAAGGTGGTCTTGAGGGTATCGGGCCAGTTTTCCAGCGGACCTAACGAGGTGCACGCCCAGTCATGCCCAAGAATACGGTCGGCCATCGCGCCGCCGCCTGCTAGCCACTTCGCCATCTACTCTGCCGATCATTGAAACAGGGGGCTCTAGGGTGCACCCTTGAGGCAAGATTGGCGAGCGTTTTATGGCGCTTGGCCAGTCAGCGAATGAAATGCACCTTGCCGACGTCATCGTTGCCCGTGTAGATCCCGTAGACACCGGCCTGACGCTCGAGAATGTATCGCTCGAGAATCTGCCGGATAGCGGGGTAATAGATGTCATCCCACGGGATCTGCTCTGGCTCGAAAAACCGATAGGCCAGGGTTTCCGGGCCAAACTGGCCCGTTTCCTCGGTGACGAAGGCGCGGAAGATGATGTAGACCTCGCTGATCTTCGGCACGCTGAAAATGGAGTAGGGGCAGACGATTTCTGCCCGTACGCCGCTTTCTTCCCACACCTCGCGCAGCGCCGCCTGCTCGGTGGTTTCGCCCGCTTCCATGAAGCCTGCCGGCAGCGTCCAGGTGCCGGGGCGAGGGGGGATGGCGCGCTGGCACAGCAGGTATTTACCGTCGCGCTCGATGATACAACCGGCAATGATCTTGGGGTTGATGTAGTGGATGTAGCCGCAGCTGGCGCAGTGCAGCCGCTCATGGGTGTCTCCCGCAGGCGTGCCCTGGGCCAGCGTCGTGGTGCAATGAGGGCAGTAGCGGGGAGCAATGGGCATGATCAGCGGCCTATGCGAGGTTCCTTGAGGGCCAGGGGGGCGACGATATCGCGAACCTTGGCATTGTCGTCTTGTTTCTGGCGCAGGTAATCCAGGGCAACCTTGGCCGCGGCACGCACGTGATCCACCGAGGCCTGGTGGGCTACCAGCGGGTCGCCGCTCTTGATGGCCTCAACCATCTTTTCCATTTCCAGGTTGCTGGCTCCGCGGCGGTTGGCCTGGGATACCGATGTGGCACGCAGGTAGCTGATGCGCGCCTGCAACTGACGAAGCTGCTGCGCCGCAACCTGGTTGCCTGAACCTTCCAGCAGCACGTCATAGAATCCTTGCACCGACTCGAGCACCTGCTGCAGCTCACCTTCCTCCAACGCCTCACGGTTGACGGCCAGGGCTCGTTCCAGCGCGCGGATGTCCTTGGCCTTGGCATTGAGCGTGAACAGCTGCACGATCAGGCCCTCGAGTACGCACCGCAACTCATAGATGTCGCGCGCATCTTCAAGGGTGATGATCGCAACACGCGGGCCCTTGGCATCGGCGAACTCCACCAGGCCCTCGGATTCCAGGTGGCGCAGGGCTTCACGCACGGACGTGCGGCTGACGCCGAGGCGGTCGCACAGGTCGCGCTCGACCAGGCGATCGCCTGGGAGCAGGTGGAAGTTCATGATCGCGCCGCGCAGTTTGTCGAGCACGATTTCGCGCAGGGTAACGGGGTTGCGATTGACCTTGAAGCTGTCGTCCAGTGGCTGGCGTTTCATCGAGTGCGCTCTGAATAAGGCTGCCCGGCCACGACCGAAACGGGGCACCACGGCCCTGGGTGCTCCTTGCGTGGGTACGAACAGCCCGGTGTTAACGGGTGGACTCCGCGTCGGCCTCGGCGAACGCTTCCCGGGCCAGGCGGAAACTGTCCACCGCCGCCGGGACGCCGCAATAAATGCCGACCTGGAGCAGAATCTCGCGTATTTGCTCGCGGCTCAGGCCGTTGCGCAAGGCGCCGCGGATGTGCAGCTTGAGCTCGTGTGGCCGGTTGAGTGCCGAAATCATGGCCAAGTTTATCATGCTGCGCTCCTTGAGCGACAAGCCTTCGCGGCCCCAGACATGGCCCCAGCAGTACTCGGTCACCAGTTCCTGCAACGGCTGGGTGAATGCGTCGGCATTCTGGATTGACCGGTTCACATAGTCTTCGCCCAGGACCTGGGTGCGTATCTGCAGGCCTTTTTCGTACTTTTCATTGTTCATGCACGCTACTCCGAAATAGAACAGGGGGCGCAAACGAGGGTGAGACGCCAGCGCGGCCCCTGGAAGAGGCGGGCCTTAGCCCAATGGGGGCAGGGCGCCCAGCTTGCCTTTGTGGTACACCATGGGCGTCATCGGGTCGGCGGGCAGTACCAGATTTTTCACGGCACCGACAATGATGGCATGGTCGCCGCCGTCGTACTCTCGCCACAGCTCGCACTCAATGATCGCCGTGGCATTGTCCAGCAGCGGGTTGCCCAAGGCGCTCAGGTGCCACTGTACGCCCTTGGCCTTGTCCTTGCCTTTACCCGCGAAGGCATAAGCTTCAGCCGTCTGGCCTGCCGACAGCAGGTGAATGGCGAACTGCTTGCTGTCGCGCAGGATCGGGTAGGTGTCGGAGGCGTAGTTAGGGCAGAACAGCACCAGCGCCGGGTCGATCGACAGTGCGCTGAAGGCACTGGCGGTGATGCCGACAATGCCACCCTCGACGTCCAGGGTGGTGACGACCGTCACTCCGGAGGGGAAGGAGCCCATCACGTCTTTGTAGATGCCGGGTTCGATCATCGGTATTACCTCCTAGCGCATCACGAAGGGGTCGGGCATGGGGGCGGTGGACAGGTTGATCCACACGGTTTTCAGCTCGGTGTAGGCCAGCACGGAGTCGATGCCACTTTCGCGTCCGTAGCCGCTGTTCTTGAACCCACCGATGGGCGCCATGGCAGACACGGCGCGGTAGGTATTGACCCAGATGATCCCCGAGCGCACGTCGCGCGCCAGGCGGTGGGCACGTCCCAGGTCGCGGGTCCAGATACCAGCGGCCAGGCCGAACTGTGAATCGTTGGCAATCGCCAGCGCCTCTTGCTCGGTCTTGAAACGGATGACAGCCGCCACCGGGCCAAACACCTCTTCCTGCATGATGCTCATCGAATTGCTGTCGCATTCGAACAGCGTCGGCTCGTAGAACCAGCCATCGCCATCGACCTCGGCCCGTTTACCGCCCAGGTGCAGCTTGGCGCCTTCGGCCTTGGCCGCGGCGACCAGCTGCTCGACCACGGCCAATTGCTGAGCGGTGGCCATAGGGCCCATCTCGCTGGCATCGTCCTGGGGGTTGCCAATGCGAATGCGCTGGGCACGCTCGATCAGACGCTTGACGAATTCATCGAAGATTTCGTCCTGCACCAGCAGGCGCGAGCCGGCCACGCAGCTCTGTCCAGACGCGGCATAGATCCCCGCCACGGCACCATTGATGGCGCTGTCCAAGTCGGCGTCTGCAAAAATGATGTTCGGCGACTTGCCGCCCAGCTCCAGCGACAGCTTGGCGAAGTTCTCGGCGCTGCTGCGCACCACGTGGCGAGCGGTTGCCGCACCGCCTGTGAAGGCGATCTTGCGCACCAGCGGGTGACGGGTAAGCGCCGCGCCGGTGCTCGGGCCGTAGCCGGTGACCACGTTGACAACGCCAGACGGAAACCCGGCTTCCAACGCCAGGCGCGCCAGCTCCAGAATCGTCGCCGAGGCATGCTCGGAGGGCTTGAGTACGATGGTATTGCCCGCGGCCAGTGCCGGCGCCAGTTTGATCGCCGTCAGGTACAGCGGGCTGTTCCATGGGATGATCCCGGCGACCACACCGATAGGCTCATGCACGGTGTAGGCGAACAGGTCCGGCTTGTCCAACGGCAGCGTGCCGCCTTCGAGCTTGTCGGCCAGGCCTGCGGTGTAATGGAAGAACTCTGGCAAGTAACCTACCTGCCCACGGGTCTCGCGGATCAGCTTGCCGTTGTCACGGCTTTCCAGCTGGGCGAGGTGTTCCTTGTTCTCGGCGATCAGGTCCCCAAGACGGCGCAGCAGCTTGCCACGAGCCGTGGCAGTGATGCCCCGCCAGGCCTGGCTTTCGAATGCCCGCTGGGCGGCTTGTACCGCCAGCTCCACATCGGCTTCGCCTGCGTCCGGCAGCTGTGCCCAGGGCTGTGCGGTGGCCGGGTTCAGGCTGTCGAAAGTCTTGGCGCTTTGTGCATCGCACCACTGGCCGTCGATGCACATCTGAAAACGAACGAGGGTCATGCCACAATCCCCTTGGCTGATTCGGTCAGGCTGCGGGCTTTGGCGAGAAAGTCCAGCAGCATCTTGTTCACTTCGCGCGGCGCCTCCACCGGCATCATATGCCGCTGCTCGGTCAGCACCACACTGTGCGCACCCGGGATACGGGCGGCAAGCTGGCGGGCCATGGCCGGCGTAGAGCCGGTATCGAGCTCACCTGTGGCGATCAGCGTCGGCACCTGAATGCTGCCCAGATCACCTGCGCGGTACATGTCCTGGGTGGCAAACAGCGAATAGGTGGTGTGATAACCCTGTGGGTCGTTGCTGGCCAGCACCTGACGGATGGCAGCGACCTGGGCCGGGTTGGCCGCCTTGTACTCGCGGCTGAACCAGCGGTCCAGTGCCGCCTCGACATTGGCGTCCGGGCCCAGCTCTGCTGCCTGAGCGGCACGGGCGATGACCCCGGCGCTCTGTTCGGGGCTGCGGTTGAAGACGCTGTTGAGCACCACCAGGGCAGCGATGCGCTGGGGGTAGTGCAGGGCGAAGGCACGTGCGACCAGGCCGCCCATGGAGAAACCGATGACGATGGCTTGGCTCAGTTGCAGGTGATCGAGCACCTCGGCCAACTGGGCGGCATAACCTTCTAGGCCGACGTCGGCCGGGGGCAAGGCGCTCTGGCCGTGGCCGAGCATGTCATAGGCGATGACGCGGTAGTCGTTGGCCAGGCCAACGATCTGACCGCCCCACATTTCCTTGTTCAGGCCCACGCCGTGAATGAGTACCACGGGTTGACCCTGACCGACGGACAGGTAACTGGTGCCGGCGGGGGTATGTTCAGCGACGGGCTGAATCATGGAGGGCGCTCCTTTGAGGTCGGGCGTGGTGGAAGAATCGCCACGCCCAGGCCCGGCTTGATTGTTGTTATTGAGCGTTGGCCTTTTCGGCCGCCAGTTCTTCCAGGTCGATGTAGCGGTTGCCAATGCGCGGGTGCAGGCGGCCGCCATCGGCAGCGCCAAGAACTACCACGATTTCATCGGCGCGAGGTGCGTCCTCGATCTGCATTTCCAGGGTGATGTAGTGCGAGCGCAGTCCTTCGTCGTCTTTTTGCATCATCGGAATCTGGATCGACGTGCCAGGGCCACCACGCTTGTTGGTGAAGCTCAGGTAGCTTTTGGCCTGCACGGCTTCGCGATAGTGATTGCCGAAGCGCAGGGTATGGATGACGGCCGAAGCGTGTTCGATTTCACCGTCGGCGCCCACCACTGCAGCCTTGCCGTAGGCCTCGATCTTGTCGGCACCACCGATGGCGGCGGTCAGACGCTCGACCATCAGCGCGCCCAGTTCCGAGCAATGCGCGCGGATTTCGGGCTTAAGGTCGTCGACGAAGCCACGGCCAGCCCAAGGGTTTTTGATGACCACCGCCAGGCCCACCATGGTGACCGGCTTGTCAGTGGCCTTGCCACCTTCGATACGCGTCTCTTCGGAGTAGGTGACGATCTTGCGAATTTCAAAACTCATGGGGGGCTCCTGTACGGTGTGATCAGATCTTGTTGTCTGATGGTATACCATAATATTTGTTCTGCAAGCACTGCGTGGTGTTTTCTCATCCAGCCGGGACGAAAGGTGAGCTGATGTGCAGGTCTGCATCGCATCTGTATCAAGCAAGCGGCGCAGCACTTAACGTTGGGCTGAAAAAAACCCGCTCGCGCGGTGCCAATTGGCCCACGCGAGCGGGCATGTCCCGCAAGAAATCAGGTAATGGGATTCAGGTGAACGCCGGGATCACTTCCTTGATGAACAGCTCCAGCGATTTTTTCTTCTCAGCGTGGGGCAGGCTGTTGTCACACCAGAAGCTGAATTCGTCGACGCCCAGCTCCTGGTAGTACTTGATGCGCGCGATGATTTCTTCCGGGGTGCCGATCATGGTGTTCTTGCGGATGTTCTCAAGTTCGAAGGCAGGGACTTCGGCAAACTTCGCTTCCGGGCTGGGCTCCAGGAACCCATTGACCGGCGTGGTCTTGTTGCCGAACCAGGCGTCGAAGGTGCGGTAGAAACGAGAGATCGCGCTGGCCCCTACCTTCCAGCCGTCCGGCTCTGCCGGGCTGTGCACGTGGGTGTGGCGCAGCACCATCAATTGTGGGCGAGGCACGTCGGGGTTATTGTCCAGGGCGGCCTGGAACTTGTTGCGAAGGTCCAGCACTTCCTCGTCGCCCTTCATCAGCGGCGTGACCATCACGTTGCAGCCATTGGCCACGGCGAAGTTATGCGAGTCAGGGTCGCGGGCCGCGATCCACATGGGCGGCGTAGCATTGAACGGCTTGGGTACGCTGGTGGAGGTCGGGAACTTGTACACCTCGCCTTCATGGGCGTAGTCACCCTCCCACAGTTTGCGTACCACCGGGACCATCTCGCGCAGTGCCTTGCCGCCATCGGTGGCTGGCATGCCATTGGCCATGCGATCGAATTCGAATTGATAGGCACCCCGGGCCAGGCCCACTTCCATGCGCCCGTTGCTGATCACATCGAGCAAAGCGCATTCGCCGGCGACGCGGATCGGGTTCCAGAACGGGGCGATGATGGTGCCGGCGCCCAGGCGGATCTTCTCGGTACGCGCCGCCAGATAAGCCAGCAATGGCATGGGGCTTGGCGAAATGGTGTATTCCATGGCGTGGTGTTCGCCGATCCACACGCTGCTGAAACCGCCGTCTTCGGCCATCAAGGTCAGTTCGGTGAGGTCTTCGAACAACTGGCGGTGGCTGACCTGTTCATCCCAACGTTCCATGTGCACGAACAACGAAAATTTCATGGGGCATTCCTCGGACTGGTTGTGTCACCCGGCGTAAAGCCGGGTATCGCGGCGAGCAGAACATTGCTTCCCGCCAAGTGCGTTCAGCGGTGCAGAGATCAGGCGAGCGCGGGCAAGCTGGCCATTTTTCCGCGGCAGTACACCATCGGCAGCGGCGCTTGCTCCGGCACGATCAGGTTGTGGACCTTGCCGACCATGATCGCGTGGTCACCCCCTTCGTACTCGCGCCAAAGCTCGCATTCGATCACGGCGGTAGCGCCGGCGAGGATGGGGTTGCCCAGCGCGCTCAACGACCACTCGATACCGGCCGCCTTGTCCTTGCCCTTCTTGGCGAAAGCATAGGCTTCGGCCTGCTGGTTACCGGACAACAAATGAATGGCAAAGCGCTTGTGCTTGATCAGCACCGGGTAGGAGTCGGACGTGTAATTGGGGCAGAACAGCACCAGGGGAGGGTCCATCGACAGGGATGAGAAGGCGCTGGCGGTCAAGCCAACAACCGAGCCGTCGTCGTCCAGGGTGGTGATGACGGTAACGCCAGAAGGGAAGGAACCCATGACGTTCTTGTAGACGGTTGCGTCGATCATCTGATGTACCTCTTAAAGCTGCGGTGGGCCGCGGTTTTTATCGTTGATGTGTCTGATGGTATACCGTAATACCTTTTTTGCAAGCACATTTTTCGGCTTGGCTAACACTGCGATGAATGGTTCAAAGCCGCGCAGTTAAAGGGGTACACGCGTAAACGAACGAATTGCGGTACTCGCTAAATCGTATCAGCTGACAATTTGAAATACGGATCAGTATTGTCAAAACCTTGGAATACCATAATATGGTCTTCAGCTGAGAGGCCGCCTAGATGCGGTTTCCTTACAACGATAAAAACGACCTTTCGAGCTAAAAATCATGTCCCAACCGTCGTCGCAACATCAGTTTGTCGAGAATCACACGGTCGATTACGTTCCACCTGCCGAGCGCCATGGGAAGGCGCGCGACCTGTTTACCCTCTGGTTCAGCACCAACATTGCACCACTGCCCATCGTCACCGGCGCCATGGTGATCCAGGTGTTCAACCTGAACCTGCTATGGGGACTGATCGCTATCGTCCTGGGGCACTTGCTCGGAGGCGTGGTGATTGCCCTGGCCTCTGCACAAGGGCCGCAGTTGGGCATCCCGCAGATGGTGCAGAGCCGGGTGCAGTTCGGACGCTACGGCGCGCTGCTGATCGTTTTCTTCACCGCGCTGATCTACGTGGGCTTCTTCATCTCCAACATCGTACTGGCAGGCAAGACGATCCACGGCATCGCACCCATGGTCCCTATGCCCGGCGCGATCGTGATCGGCGCCTTGAGTGCCACCGCCATTGGCATCGTTGGCTATCGCTTCATCCACATCCTGAACCGTATCGGCACCTGGGTCATGGGCTCGGCGTTGCTGGCTGGTTTCATCATGATGTTCACGCAGGTACTGCCGGGCGACTTCTTCAGCCGTGGTGCCTTCAACCTGTCCGGGTTCATCGCCACCGTGTCGCTGGGTACGATCTGGCAGATCAGCTTCTCGCCGTACACCTCCGACTATTCGCGCTATCTGCCGCGTGAAGTGGGCATCGCGCGTCCATTCTGGGCGACCTACTTCGGCGCCACCCTGGGCACCATCCTGTGCTTCAGCTTCGGTGCAGTCGCCGTGCTATGCGTGCCCGAAGGCACCGATGCAATGGATGCCGTCAAGCAGGCGACCGGCTGGCTCGGGCCGATCCTGATGGTGCTGTTTCTGCTCAACATCATCAGCCATAACGCCCTGAACCTGTACGGCGCCGTGCTTTCGATCGTGACGGCAATTCAGACGTTCTTCGCCCAGTGGACGCCGAGCATCAAGGTGCGTGTGGCCCTGGCCAGCGTCATCCTGGCGGCCTGCGCACTGGTCGCGCTCAATGCATCGGCCGACTTCATCGGCCAGTTCATCGGTCTGATCCTGGCGCTTCTGCTGGTGCTGGTGCCCTGGGCATCGATCAACCTGGTCGACTTCTACCTGATCAAGAAAGGCCAGTACGACATCGCCTCGATCTTCAGCGCCGACGGTGGCATCTATGGCCGCTTCAACCACCACGCGATCATTGCCTACGCCTGCGGCATTCTGGTGCAGTTGCCATTCGCCAACACTGCACTGTATGTCGGCCCCTACTCGAACATCGTCGAAGGGGCCGACCTGTCGTGGCTGTTCGGTTTGCTCGTGACGGTGCCGCTGTACTACTGCCTGGCGACCCGTGGCAAGGTAGCGCAGAACGTGGGGCGCGTGGTCAGCGTCAGCAAGTGAGCCTAGGGCTCCACGTGGAGGGGCCGCTGGACGGCCCCTTTCTGAGGATTACACCTTGAATTGCGCAACCATGGCATTGAGGTCTACCGCCAGGCGTGACAGATCCTGCGCTGCTGCGCTGGTCTGGTTGGCCCCGGCCGAAGTCTGCATGGACAGATCACGGATGTTGACCAGGTTGCGATCCACTTCTCTGGCTACCTGAGCCTGCTCCTCCGAGGCGCTTGCGATCACCAGGTTACGCTGGTTGATCGAGGCGATGGCTTGGGCGATGACCTCAAGCGCCCGCCCTGCACCTTGCGCTACCTCCAACGTACCGGCCGCTCGACCCTGACTGCTGGACATCGCCGTCACGGCGCGTTCGGTGCCGTTCTGGATGCCCGCGATCATGTGTTCGATTTCCGCAGTCGATTGTTGAGTACGGTGGGCGAGGGCGCGCACCTCGTCGGCCACTACAGCAAACCCTCGGCCTGCTTCACCTGCTCGCGCCGCCTCAATGGCGGCGTTGAGTGCCAATAGGTTGGTCTGCCCGGCGATAGCGCCAATCACGTCCAGCACCCGGGTGATTTCATTGGCGCTGCTGGCCAGCTGCTGCACCTGTGCCGACGTGCCGGTGACATCGGCGACCAACTGCTCGATAGACTGCAATGCCTGGTTGACCTGATCGCGGCCGTCACGGGTCGTGCGGTCTGCGCCTTTGGACGCGTCCGCCGTGCTCACGGCATTGCTGGCGACCTCTTCCACGGCGACGGTCATCTGGTTGACAGCCGTGGCAGCCTGGTCGATTTCTGCGCTTTGCTGGTGCAGGCCGCGGCTGGTGTCTTCCGTCACGGTGTGCAGCTCTTCGGACGCCGACGCCAGTTGATCCGAGGAGGCTGCGATGCGGGCAATGGTCTGGCGCAGGTTGGCTTGCATGCGGGCCAAGGCTTGCAGCAGCAAGGCGGGCTCATCGCGGCCCTGGGCCTTGATCGGTTGGGTCAGGTCACTGGCGGCCACACGCTCTGCGGCGGTAACGGCTTCGGCCAGCGGCACGATGATGCTGCGTGTGAGCAGGTAGGCGATCATCACCAGTGCCAGCAGGATCACCACCAATGCCGTGATAATGGCCACGAATGCCTCATCGGCCACGTCACTGCTCAGCTGGGAGGCAGCTTCTGCGCCTTTGGCGTTGAAGGCGATGAGCGTGGACATGGCTTGCATCATCGTTTCGGCACGCGCCGTCAGCGGGCCGTTGATCAGCTGGCGAGCAGTGTCCATGCGCCCGGCCGAAAGCTCGGCCAAGACCGTCTCCTGAAGCTCGTGGTAGTGCTGGTAGGCGCTGCGGGCCGTTTCGAAAAGCGCGCGGTCTTCACTGGACACGATGGTTGCCACGTAGGCCTCGAAGCCTTCATCCAATTCGCGTTCGATGTTCTGGATCGTATTCAGGTAGCGGGTGCGCTCGCTGGCGTCTTCTTCCAATGCACCGCGCAGGGTGAGGGCGCGCGTACGGCCCAGGTTGCTGTTGATTGCACTGAGCGACATGACGGTGGGCATCCAGGTCAGGCGAATCTCATCCGTGGACTCATCCATCTGCTGTGTTTCATACAGGGCGACCAGCCCCATGGTCAGGATCAGCATGCCCAACAAGGCAAACACGCAGGCTGCGCGAATGCCGATCTTCATGTTCCTGAAATGCATTGAAGGCTCCTAGGAAAGGCGTGCAGGGGCGAGGCGCGTTGGCGCAAGCCGTTCGGGACGGCGTCAGGCTCTGGAGAGGCTATGGGGCGGGAGGGGGAGTACGATGAACTGAACGCGCGGATGATGACATAAAGCCATTATTGTAGGACAGTCATGCAATGTAACGAGATGCTAGCGCCAATGCCCTGCACGCAGGCGCTGGAAGCGGCTTCACCTTCGCCCTTGCTGACGCCGATACGCCCCCGGCTGAACACCCACTGCCTTGGCGAAGGCACGCGTGAACGCCGCCACAGATTGATACCCCGCCTGGACGCCAACCTGCTCGACCGTATGGCCAGCGCGCAGCAGCTGGCTGGCATGGCGCATGCGCAGTGCCAAAAGCACTTGGCCGGGTGACTGCCCGGCCAGCTCGCTGAAACGCTTGAAGAACGCCGAGCGCGACAAGCCCGTGCACGCCGCCATGCGCTCCAGCGTCCAGATGGCCCCAGGGGCCTTGATCAACTGTTCGAGCAAGTCGGCAAACGCCGGCTGGCGGGCAAGGGCGATCAGCCCTCCCAGCGGCTGAGCGCCATGCACCTGTTGGCGCAAGGCATAAAGGAACAGCAGGTGCGTCAGCCGCTCCAGCAAGACTTGAGACGGCCCGTTGGCGCGCCGGCATTCTTCCAGGATCAGATCGAACAACGCCCGTGCAGCGCTGCCAGCGGGATCCTCGGCGCGCAGGATGATCAGGTCGGCCATTGCGTCGATGATCAGTGCCGAGAGGCCGCTGCTGAAATGGAAGAATCCACAGACCAGGCCCACCCCATCGCTGGCTTGGGTATCCAGGGGCTGCATGGTTTGGCGTGGTTGGGCGCAGGCCTGCGCTGCATCGGCTTCGCTGGCAAGCCGATAACTTACGTCACGCAGCAGGAACACGGCGTCGCCGCGCTCAAGGCGCACTGGCTGTTCGAGGGTATCGGCGTGCAGCCAGCAGCCGCCTTGCACGACCAGGTGAAAACTGGCGTGACCCATGCCGTGAGTGCTGGCGTGCCAACCCCCGCAGTAACGGCCGACATGGAACAGGCTGGCGTCTAGCTCGAGGTTTTCTAATAACCGCTCGACGAGATGGCTGGACGAAATCATCTAAGGCAAACACTCAGAAGCAAGTAAAAACGACTGATGAATATGGAGCGTACTTCTTATAACCAACAGACTGTACTGATACACGGCAAAGGAGATTACCCCATGTCCTCGCGCATTACCCTACACGACCTGCAGACCGCACCAGAGGCGGCCAAACCGTTCCTTGAAAACGCCCAGAAGAACTCGGGCTTCATCCCCAACCTGCTGCGTGTCTTGGCCAATGCGCCAGCAGCGCTGGAGACCTATGTCACCGTTTCGGCGTTGAACGGTAAGTCGGAGCTGACCTTGGCCGAGCGCGAAGTGGTGCAGTTGATCGCCGCCACCCAGCACGGTTGCGACTTCTGCGTGGCGGGCCATACCGCAGTGGCCCTGAATAAAGCCAAGCTGCCCCATGAAGTGGTCGACGCCCTGCGCGCCCGCGGTGAGCTTCCCGACGCGCGTTATGAAACCCTGGCGGCGTTTGCCCGCGAAGTCATCGCTACCCGCGGCGACGTGAGCCCGGCAACCTACCAGGCTTTTCGTGACGCCGGCTTCACCGAGGGCAATGCGCTGGAAGTGATTCTGGGCGTCAGCCTCGCAACCCTGTGCAACTTTGCTAATGTGTTCGCCCAGACGCCGCTCAACGATGAGTTGGGTAAGTACCGCTGGCAACAGCCGTCTGCATAAGGCGCAGGCAACCCGCCGCACGGCGGTCGGTGCAGGAGCGGCCAGTGGCCGTGAACGGGTCGCCAGGCGGCCGCGGCGTTTCAAAAGGAGCAAGAACACATGCAAGAGTGCGCATTTGGACAGTGGCTGGATGCCAATGCCGAAGCCATCGACCGAGGCCAGTGTGAGCCGCAACGGGTGCTGTCGCAGATCGCCCAGTCGCAGCTGCTGCGCGTTGGCATTGACCCTGCCCTGGGTGGTTCAGGTGGTCAGATCACCGATGCCGTGGAGGCCATCGCAGCCATTGCCAGCCGTTCACTGGCGACGGCCTTCGTTTGCTGGGGGCAGCGGGCCTTCATCGAGTACCTGCTGCAGAGCCCCAATGCCGGGCTGCGCCAACAGCTACTGCCTGCACTGCTGAGCGGTGAACTGGCCGGCGCTACGGGTTTGTCCAACGCCATGAAGTTTCTTTCGGGTATCGAGACACTGCAGGTGCGCGGTAGGCCTCTGGAGGATGGCTGGGACCTGGAAGGGCGGTTGCACTGGGTGACCAACCTGCGCAAGAGCGGCTTCGTTGTCGCCGCGGCTATCGAAGATGAAGGCGGTGGCGCCCCCTTCGTGCTGGCCATTCCGTCCGATGCTCAAGGTCTTGAGCGCTCAGATGACCTGCAACTGATGGGCTTGCAGTCGAGTAACACCGCTGCGCTGGCCTTTCATCAGGTGCAGCTGCCGCGTGACTGGTTGCTGCACGATAACGCACGTGAATTCCTACCCCGGGTGCGGCCGGCTTTCCTGGGGCTGCAGTGCGGCATGGCCATCGGCCTGGCGCGCAGGGCGCTGGAGGAAGTCCAGGGTCACCTGCACGGGCGCGCTTCGTTCCTGGATGAAGCCAGGCAGGTACTCGGTGCTCGCCTGGAGAACACCGTGAGCGAGCTCAAGCAGGGGCTGCTCGATGAGCGCTTCAAGGAGCAACCGGCAGCGCTGTTCAAATTGCGCATCACCCTGGCCGAGTGCGCTGCCGATGCCGTGCAGCTTGAGCTTCAGGCAAGCGGCGGCAAAGCTTACCTGTGCGAGTACGGCGAAGGCTTCGCTCGGCGCTGGCGTGAGTCGGCCTTCGTGCCCATCGTCACCCCCAGCCTGGTGCAACTGCGCGCTGAACTTCACCGCCAGGCAGCATCGGCATGACCCGCGTGGTGCTACAAGCCCAGGGCATCAGCCTGGGTTACCCCCGTGCCGAGGGCTGGCAGCAGGTACTGGCGCAGTTCGATCTGCAACTGGCCCCAGGCGAGGTGGTGAGCATCCTGGGCCCCAGCGGGGTCGGCAAGTCCAGCCTGCTGCGCGTGCTGGCCGGCCTTCAGCAACCCCAGGGTGGGCATGTGATGTTGCACGGCCAGCCACTGCAGGGTCCGCATCCGCGCCTGGCAGTGGCCTTTCAGGATCCAAGCCTGCTGCCTTGGCTGAGCCTGGAAAAGAACGTTGCCTTCGGCCTGGACTTCGCTCGCCAGCCAGCGCTTGCCGCAGACGAGCGTCGGGCACGCGTCGACCATGCCATTGCCGCCGTGGGCCTGGAGCATGCGCGCAACCAGTACCCGGCCCAGCTCTCCGGCGGCATGGCCCAGCGCACGGCATTGGCCCGTTGCCTGGCGCGCCAACCTGAAGTGCTGCTGCTCGACGAGCCATTCGGCGCGCTGGACGAGGTGACCCGCGCCGACATGCAGCAACTGCTGCTGCAATTGATCGCCACGCACAACACCGCGGCGGTCCTGATCACGCACGACATCGACGAAGCCCTGCTGTTGTCCGACCGCGTATTGCTACTGGGCGACCACCCAGCGCACACGCTCGGGCAATGGCGCGTCGACCTGCTGCAACCCCGGACGCAGCAGGTCGAGGCATTGGGCGCTTTGCGCATCGAGATTCTCAAAACCCTTCGGCGGGCAAGCCGCACAAACGAACCTCAACCCACCCCGTTGCCCTCGGAGGCTGTCCATGTGCATGGATGACTGCTGCGGCGCTTCTTCGCGTCGCGATTTTCTCAAGATGAGCGCACTGCTGACCGCAGCTGGCGCCTTGCCGCTGCTGTCCAGCCTGCAGGCGCGCGCCGCCGCAGAACCCGATGCGCCTGTGCGCATCGGTTATCTACCTATCACCGATGCCACCCCGTTGCTGGTGGCGCATAACAATGGCCTGTTCGAAGCCGAAGGCATCAAGGCCGAACGGCCCGTGTTGCTGCGCAGCTGGGCACAGGTGATCGAAGCGTTCATTTCTGGGCAGGTCAACGTCATTCACCTGTTGTCACCGATGACGGTTTGGGCGCGTTACGCAAGCAAGGTGCCGGCCAAAGTGGTGGCCTGGAACCACGTGGGCGGTTCGGGGCTGACGGTAGCGCCGGACATCACCGACATGAAACAGCTCGGTGGCAAGACCGTGGCCATTCCGTTCTGGTACTCGATCCATAACGTGGTGCTGCAACAGATGCTCGCCGACAGCGGCCTGACCGCCGTGTCCAAGCCTGCCACAGCAGCGCTCGCCGCCAACGAAGTCAACCTGCTGGTGCTGCCTCCCTCTGACATGCCCCCAGCGCTGGCCAGCAAGCGCATCGCCGGCTACATCGTCGCCGAGCCGTTCAACGCCTTGGCCGAAAACCTCAAGGTCGGTCGCGTGCAGCGCTTCACCGCAGACGTCTGGCGCAACCATGCCTGCTGCGTGGTGTTCATGCACGAGCACGACCTGAACAACCGGCCGGACTGGTCGCAGAAGGTGGTCAACGCCATCGTCAAGGCCCAGCAATGGACCCGCGAACACCGGGCAGAGGCGGCTGCCTTGCTGTCCAAGTCAGGCCCTAACAAGTACACCCCGCACGATCCCGCGGTGTTGACCAAGGTGTTGGCACCCGCTGCCAGCGACCGTGCCGACTACATTGCCACTGGCGCCATACAGCACCAGCAGTGGGATGAGAAACGCATCGATTTCCAGCCGTACCCGTACCCCAGCTACACCCAAGAGCTCGTTACCCGGCTCAAGCGCACCCTGATCGAAGGCAACAACGCGTTCCTCGCCGACCTGGACCCGGCCCACGTGGCCGGTGATCTGGTCGACGACCGTTTTGTGCGCAACGCCATCGCCAGCGTCGGTGGCCCTTCGGTCTTCGGTATTGGCGACAGCTTCGAGCGCAGCGAGGAGTTCGCGGTCTGATGCGCAAGCACGTGGTACATGCCAGCCTGGGGCTGGCCGGATTGCTGGGGTTGCTGCTGGTCTGGTGGGCGGGGGTGGCAGCCTTCGGCCAGCCCGATGGTCTGTCGGCACGCTTCTCGCCCTCAGCCACCTTTACCAGCCTGATCGAGCTGCTTGGGCAAGGCGAGGTGTACGGTCACATCTGGGTCAGCCTCAAACGAATCCTGATCGGGTTAGTGCTGGCACTGCTGATAGGCGTGCCCCTTGGGCTGTTGGTGGGCAGCTACCGGCACCTGGAGGCGGCGACTACACCTGCTTTTCAGTTTCTGCGCATGATCTCGCCGCTGTCGTGGATGCCGGTCGTGGTGATGCTGATGGGGGTGGGCGACCAACCTATCTACTTCCTGCTGGCGTTCGCAGCGCTGTGGCCGATCCTGCTCAATACCGCTGCCGGTGTAAGGCAACTGGACCCGCGCTGGCTGCAGCTGAGCCGAAGCCTGAGCGCCACCCGCTGGGAAACCTTGTGCAAGGTGATCGTCCCTGGTGTGATCGGGCACGTGCTCACAGGCGTACGACTGGCCATCGGCATTCTGTGGATCGTGCTGGTGCCCTGCGAGATGCTCGGGGTGAGCGCAGGCCTGGGATACTTCATTCTCGATACACGCGACCGTCTGGCCTATTCAGAGCTGATGGCCATGGTGCTGCTGATCGGGGTGTTGGGCTTTGCCCTGGATGCGCTGGCCCGTGGTCTGCATCGCCGTTGGGTGCATGCCTGAGTGTGGGCAACCTGCGCCGTGTCACAGGCGCAGGAGCAGGAGCAGGGGGATCAATGTACCGTCAGGCGTTGCTGCACACAGGCTTGAGCCTGAAGGGCTAGTTCATCCAGACGCTCGTCCCGACGCTGTTCGGCCTCGATCATGGCGTCCTCGCCGTGCTGGTTCAGCAGATAGGTGTGGATTTGCATGACTTCGGTCGTCTGGTAGATGGGCGCGATGTCCAGGCGCCCGATCAGCGCATCACCGCCCTGACCGGTACTGCTCATCAGTACCTGTGGGCCGTTGGCCGAGACGGCTTGCATGCCCATGACTTCGAACCACGGCACCTGATGGGCAAAGGCATTCAACTCGATGTACCTGTACTGAGCCTGCAGGTCGGCCAGCAAGGCGCGCGCGACCCCCTTGCGGCGGTACGTGGGCGCTACAGCGAGAAAAGCCAGGGCGCAGGCCTGGTCGTCGTTGTCGGCGGGCAATGCCAGAGCGAAGCCCAGTAACTGATCCGGGGCATCGGCATCGAGCGCCAGCGTCAGGGCAACGCGCAGCCCGCGGGTGCCATCGAGTGCTTGCAGGTACTGGTGTACCTCCATGCCTACACCGTATTGGTACAACGGGTATAACGGGTTGTCAGGCGTGATGGCGACACTACTCAGCTCACCCACCTCGTGGATGACCAGTTCCCGGATCTGGTTCTGGAACGACTCGGGCGGCACGCTGGACAGGCGGCTCAGGATGTACATCGGCAAACAGGCTCCGGCGAATGGAATACAGCCCGCAGCATGAGTGCGCGGGCTGTACAGTCTACCCGTTTTTGCCGTTATCGCCTTCGGCGCGCAGGGCGTCGAGCATCAAGTCCAGGTTCTGCACGGCAGCCCCGGCAGCCCCTTTGCCCAAGTTGTCGAAGACGGCGGTCAACAGCACCTGGCCGTGCGAGGGGTTGGCGTACAGGGCCAGGCGCAGATCATCGGTCCCGTTGAGCGCCTGGGGGTCGAGCCGCTCGGCTGTACCCTGGGTTTGCAGCGGCATCACCTTCACGTGGCGCGCGCCTTGGTAGTGCTGCTCCAGACACGCCTGCAACTGCTGCGCGCTGACCCGGCCGGGCAGCAAGCGCAGGTGCAGGGCGATGCTGAGGATGATGCCCTGGCGATAGGCGCCATAGGCGGGCATGAACATGGGACGGGCCGATAGGCCGGCGTGGACCTGGATCTCGAGCACATGCTTGTGCGCCAGATCCAGCCCGTACATGAGCACGGCCGAGGCGTCGCTATTGTCCTGCTGCTCATGCTGCTGCACCGCTGCGCGCCCGCCGCCGGAATAGCCCGAGATGGCATGGATGGCCAGCGGGTAGTCGGCAGGTACCAAGCCTGCCGCGATCAAGGGGCCGAGCAGTGCGATCGCGCCCGTCGGGTAGCAGCCAGGGTTGCTGACCCGGGTACTTTGGCCGATATGCGCAGCCTGGTCACGATTCAGTTCGGCGAAACCGTAGGTCCAACCTGGCGCGGTACGGTGGGCTGAGCTGGCATCGATCACCCGCACCCCGGGATTGTCGATCACGCTCACCGCTTCGCGTGCAGCGTCATCGGGCAAACAGAGGATGGCGATGTCGGCACGGTTGATGGCCTCGCTGCGGCACTTGAGGTCCTTGCGCTGGGCGTCGGCAAGTGTCAGCAGGCGCAGGTCCTTGCGATCGTGCAGGCGGGCATGGATTTGCAGCCCGGTGGTGCCTTGATCGCCATCGATGAAGACAAGAGGTAGATGCATGTTCACGTGTCCAAGCCAGTAGGTCGGACACCAGCGTCGCTCAAGCCAGACGTAAAGAAAATTTACATTTCATGACCGGGACGTTCAGCTATTCTGAACCTTTCGACGTTTAGCTCAAGGAAACCGTGGCACTGTGCGTGAAATAAGCCTTGACCGCCTGCGTACGCTGGTGGTGATCAGTCAGCTAGGGTCTTTTGCGGCGGCAGCCCGTCAGCTCAATCTGGCACCCCCCACCATCAGCCTGCACGTGGCCGAGCTGGAGTCGCGGGTGGGCGCTTCGCTGCTGACCCGCACACGCGGCCAGGTTCGGCCGACAGCCATTGGCGAAACCCTTCTGGTGCGCGCCAGGCGCCTGCTTGCCGATGCCGAACTGGCCCTGGATGAGGTGCGCAATCAAGTGCAAGGCCTGACAGGGCGTGTGCGGCTTGGCGCATCGACAGGGGCCATCGCGCACCTGCTGCCCGAGGCGCTTGAGCACCTGCGCATTGATCACCCGGGCATCGATGTGCAGGTGCAGGTCCTCACTTCCCAGGCGTCCCTGGTGCAGCTGCGTGAAGGGCTGCTGGACATCGGCCTGGTGGCCTTGCCACAAGTGGCGGGCAAGGGCCTGGCGGTCACTGCTTGGCGCCGAGACCCCATCCTGGCTTACATGCCGGCTGACTGGCAGCCGCCGGCAGCTGTCACGCCTCAGTGGTTGGCCGAGCGCCCCTTGATCCTCAATGACAGCAGCACGCAGTTGTCGCGGGTCTGCTCCGAATGGTTCGCAGCGGCCGGGCTGCACCCACAGCCACGCATCGAACTGAACTACAACGACGCGATCAAGCGCCTGGTGAGTGCCGGGTACGGTGCCACGTTGCTGCCGCAGGAGGGTGAGGTAACGGAGGCAGACCCACGTCTGGTCTGTCGACCCTTGAGGCCTGGGTTGTGGCGGCAGTTGGGGATCGCCTGCCGGGACGCCAGGCAGGATAAGGCTACTCACTATGTGCTTCAGGCATTGGAGCGGCTGAGTCAGTAGCGTGGGCAGGCGCAGCAGCGGTCAATGCTGGGGATGACGGGTTGAGCAATGCCGAAAACGGGCAGGGCGCAAGTATCTGCGCCATGGGCTAAGCAGGCGGGGCCGCGATGGGCTGCGCCGCAGCCCCAGGCGTTCAGCCCGAATCGTCAATACAAGCCTTAGAACCAGCGATCGCTCTTTTTCCGCCCACGGGTCAAGGCCGGTAGAATGAGACCGACCAACAAGCCCGCCCCTGCGATGCTGCCGCCATACACCATGTAGCGCATCATCACCTGCTTGTTCTCGTCACCCAGGCGCGCCTGGGCATCGCGAAGGTTCGACTGGCTCTGGTCCAGTTGCTCGTTCAAGTCCTTGTTGCGCGCCTGGAGTTCGTCGACCAGTTGCTTGCGCGAATCCAGGGTTTCCTGCATGCCCTGCACCCGGTTCTTCCAGCTGTCATCGATGGTCTTCAATTGCCCTGTCAATTCGGCCACCTTGGCATCGAGCTCAGGCAAGCGCTCATTCTGGCCAGGCACTGACTGCAGATCACTGGAGAGGATCCACACCACATCACCGTTTTGTCCACGGACCTGGCTGTAGTTGCCCTGGGTACCGATCAGCGTCAGCGGCTGCCCGGACTTCAGCGTACCGACGATACGGTGGCCGTCTGTCGGACCACTGCGTACGTAGGTGCTGAGGCTGTCACTGACCCAGCGGGCATCGCTGGCTGGCGTCTCGGCGTGCGCGGGCGTGACGAGCGCCAGGGCGCTGGCAAGCAGACCGCCGCGCAGGGCAGGGAGGGCAAAGGCAGTTAGGCGGGAGTCGGGCATTTTGGGGTCTTCGCTGAAGCTGGACAAATGTAGGCCGATGAATGGGCCGCGAACCGGTCGGGTAGTGAACCGTCAGCCAAAGACCGTTTTTTTGTAAGCTGGTTCACCGTTAGCGTCGCGAAAAGTCTTCAACATGTTGCGCAAATGGATGAGGTGCGGGGCAGGGTCAACCAGGCATTCTTTCTGTACACCGGTTCGATTGGTAAACCTGAGCGCGGCAATGGGGCCTGCCTGGGTCTAGCAGGCGTCGCCCCTGGAATGGAAAACTGATGCCGTTCGTTCCCTGGCTGCAGCCCAACCCTGGCCGGCATCGAACCAGGCGACTCTACCTTGCTGAAGGTCATTCATGAGCGCTGCGCTCATTCGGCTGGAAGGCGTTGACGATATTGCGTCGGTCGCTGGGGCTGCGAAACTGGCACTTTTACCAGTTTCGCGGGTAGGCATCAGAGCGCCCGATCTGGCGACCTCATGATTCGGTCAGCTCTTTGGTTGCAACAGCTTTCACCGAGGCTTTCTTTTCCTGAACGACGATGTAGAACTCTTCGCCATGCTTGACGGCGCCATACAACACAGCTTTTTCGATCAGCTCGGTACCGCGAAGGTGGCGCAGCATCATGGGGTCCTTGCGCAGGTCGCGATAAAGCGCCAGACACAGCAGCACCATGACCAGTACGAAGGGCAGGGCCACCACGATGGTCAGGTTTTGCAGCCCGGTCAGGGCTTTGTCCGGCGCGCTGGGATCACCGATGGCCAGCATGATGGCTGCGACCGTGCCGGTGAGCGCTCCCCAGAAAATCACCGTGCGTCGTGAAGGGGAGGTGGTGCCATGTTCGGACAGCGTCCCCATGACCAGTGATGCTGCGTCGGCACCGGAAACGAAGAAAATACCGACCAGGATCATCACCAGCACCGAAGTGGCGGAGGCCAAAGGGTAACTGGCGAGCAATTGGTACAGCGCATGGTTGCTGTTGACGGCACCGTTAGCCAGCACGAAGGCGCCTTCGCGCAAGGCGTCGATGGCCGCTCCGCCGAAGATGGTGAACCACGCCAGGCTGACCAGGCTTGGCACCAGCAGTACCCCGGTGACGAATTGGCGAATGGTGCGGCCACGGCTGATACGGGCGATGAACATGCCGACGAAAGGCGTCCAGGAGATCCACCACGCCCAGTAGAACACCGTCCAGCCGGCCAGCCAGGCGTTCATGGGTTCGCCGCCGCTGGCATTGGTGCGCGCCATCATTTCCGGCAGCATCTTGATGTAGATACCGATCGATGTCGGCAGCAGGTTGAGCATCAGCAGGGTAGGCCCGACCAGAAACACGAACACGGCGAGCACAAGTGCAAGCACCATGTTGGTATTGGACAGCCACTGGATACCCTTGCCGATGCCCGACACGGCTGAGGTGACGAAGGCGATGGTCAGCACGGTAATCAGTGCGATGTAGAACAGCTTGCCGGGGTGCTCGATCCAGCCGTTGTATTCAAGGCCACCTGCAATTTGCAGCGCCCCAAGCCCCAGCGATGCGGCCGAGCCGAACAGCGTGGCAAAGATTGCCATCATGTCGATCAGCCGGCCGAGCGGGCCATTGGCGTGCTTGCCGATCAAGGGCCTGAAGGCTGCGGATATCAGTTGGGAGCGGCCGCGCCGAAAAGTGCCATAGGCGATGGCGAGCCCGACGATGGCATACATCGCCCAAGGGTGCAGCGTCCAGTGAAACAGGGTGGTGGCCATGGCCACCTGCATCGCTTCGCTCGACTGACCAGTGGTCGAGCCCGGCGGCGGGGAAACGTAGTGCGACAACGGCTCGGCCACGCCGAAGAACATCAGGCCGATGCCCATGCCGGCGCTGAACATCATCGCCACCCACGACACCGTTCGAAATTCGGGCAGTTCCCCGTCCCGGCCCAGCGGCACACGACCATAACGACTGGCAGCCAACCACAGTACGAACACGACGAACACTGTCGAGGTCAGCACGAAGAACCAGCCGAAGTTGAGAATGACCCACGACTGCGCACTGGACGCGCTGCTAGCCAAATTGACTTGGTTGAGGAAACCCCAGAGCACGAACGCGATGGCCAGCAGGCTGGTGAAACCGAACACGACCCAGTCGAGCTTGCCCTCCAGGCGCCTGTCCTGTCGGGCTTCGTCCGTTTTGGAGGGATCGGTCACGCCAAGATCGGGTGTCTCTGCGAAGTGTTCCTTTGCCATGAAGTTGAAGCCCTGTGTGACGTGCCTGCTGAAACAGGCTTGTTGTTGTAGGGGCGAGCGCGTGGTGGCGTTCTCGGCAGGGTGGTTTGCCGGGCGATTATCCTGCGCACCAAATCCCGCTGCCTGTCCCGGTTGCGCCCTGGGGCTTCCATTGCGCGACCTGCTGGTCACTTTTAGTTCCTGGGCGGATGACCCTTTCTGTGTCGTGTTCTGTTAACCTGATCGACATCACCCGGGCCTGCTTGTCCGAGTAGCGTGGACACGCTGCTGCTCGTGGCCTGGGCCGCATCAGGAAACGGAGATTCGTCAACATGGCCACTGATCGTGTGAGCCTGATTCATTTCGATAAATTGAGCATGAGCCCCGCCGCTGCCGATCGCTTCCAGCAGGCACTCGACGCCCTGGAGACACTGAAACTGCAGGATCGCTATGTCTACCTCATCGCGCCTTATCTGGGTGATATCGCCGACGCCTCCGATGCGGACCAATTAGCCACTGCCGTCGAGCAAGGCCTGCGTGTGGTCGACGAACTGCTGAGCGGCAAGTCGGTTACCAAGGCCAAAGCCGACGAGGTGCGCGAGGTGTTCCAGCGGGCCGGTGAGCGCGCGCGGGTAGAGCTGACCGCCTGAAGCAGGTTTTACGTCCAGTGCCCAGCGTAGGGAACGCGGAATCACAGCGTCGTCTGCCGGAGTTCTTGCATGATCAAGGGTTTGGTTGGCCTGTTGTGCCTCGGGCTGTTGCCATCGTTGGCAATGGCTGCCGAGCCGTGTAAACGCCTGACCGCTACCGGAAATCCGGAATACCCACCTTACCTTTGGCATGACCCCCTCGACCCGCAACACCTGGTTGGGGCCAATGCCGATCTGGTCACCCACCTGGCCAACAGCCTTGGCCTGGAAATCGACGTCCTCTATGTAGGCCCTTGGTCCAGAGCCCAGGAAGAGGTTCGCACCGGCAGGATCGACTTGATGGCCGGCTACTTCATCACCGACGCTCGCCGGCAGCAGATGGACTACATTCTGCCCGCATTTCTCTACACGCCGAGCGTGATCTGGGCTCGTCAGGGGCATGGCTTCGTCTACGGGCAATGGTCGGATCTGCAGGGCCTCAAGGGCGGAACGCTGGTCAATAACAGTCACGGTCAACAGTTCGATGCCTATGCCAGGCAGCACCTGATGCTCGAAGCGGTGCCCAGCGCCAGGCAGGCTTTCGAAAAGCTGATGCACGGGCGCAGTGACTATGTGATCTATGAGCAGTACCCGGGCATGGCCCTGGCGCGCACCTTGGGCATCGACCAGCAGGTGCTGATCCTGCAGCCGCCTGTCTCCAGCGAAGGCCTGTACCTGGCCCTGTCAAAGGCTTCGCCGTGCAACCAGCCGGCGCTGCGCGAAGCCTTGGGCCGGGCGATGCAGCAGCTCAACGCGCAGGATGTACCGCAGCAGTTGCTCAGACTCAACCTGCAACGCAGCCGCTAAGGCTTTCCGGTGCTCGACGGCGTGGCATGCCTCAGCGCATTTGCAGGATGATCGGGCTGGGGCTGGCAGGGTCGGTATCGTTGCGCAGCTTGGCCACGGCCGCCGCTTTCACGGTGTTGCCGTGGTTACCCCAGGCACTTCGGGTATAGCTCAACACCTCTGCTATTTCCTGATCGCTCAATTGTGCACGCATGGCGGGCATGCGGTAGGCATCGGGCCTGCCATCGGCCACGGCCCGCTGCGACCCGTTCAGGGTGATGTTGATGGCCGAGGCAGCCTCCTTGGCGAGCAAGGAAGTGGCACCAGCCAGGGGCGGCATCCACTCGCCCTGGCCCTTGCCATCCATGCCGTGGCAGGTGGCGCAGCGTGCCATGTAAGTGCGTACGCCTGGGCGCTCCAGCTGCGCGAGTGTGGGCTCGGGCTGATACTGCCAGGGTTTGCCATCACGGGATGGGTCGCCGGGCAGCGCCTTGAGGTAATGGGCGATGGCCTGTAGATCGCCATCGGTCATGAACTGCGTAGAGTTGTTGAATGCCTCGGTCATCGAGCCGAAGACCACGGCATGTCGATTGCGACCGGTCTTGAGAAACTGCACCACCTCAGTCTCGTTCCAGCGCCCGAGGCCGGTGTTGGGATCATTGCGGAAACTTGGCGCGTGCCAGCCATCGAGCAAGGCGCCTGCGAGGTACGCCGTGCCCGAGTCATCAAAGGCTTTTTCATTGAAGGCCAGGCCGCGGGGGGTATGGCAACTGCCGCAGTGCCCCGGTCCCTGCACGATGTAGGCGCCGCGATTCCACAGTGTGTTCTTGTCGTTCTTCGCCAAGTACGGGCTGGCAGGGGCGAAGGCTCCGTTCCACAGGGCAATGGGCCAGCGCAGGTTCAATGGCCAGGGTATGTCGACAGGCTTGTTCGGCTGCCGTGCTGGCTGAACACTGCGCATGAAGAATGCGTACAGCGCTCGTACGTCATCGTCGCTGAGTTTGGCATAGGAGGGGTAGGGCATGGCGGGGTAAAGGCGGCGGCCACCAGGCGCCACACCGTGGCGCACGGCCCGGTCGAAATCGGCCAGCGAGTAGGCGCCGATGCCTGTTTCCTTGTCAGGGGTGATGTTGGTGGCGTGGATCGTGCCAAGCGGCGTTGCCATTTCGAGCCCACCTGCCATGGGCGGGTTATCAGGCACGCTGTGGCAGGCGACGCAATCGCCCAGCCGTGCGACGTATTCCCCGCGTCGGATCAATGCCGGGTCGTCGGTGGCGCGTGCCTGCTCATCAGCGAACCGCGAGGCAGGTTCTCGGGTGACGTACCAACCGGCCAAGCCAGCGACGACCGTGCAGGGCAGCAACAGCCAGCCGAGGGTTCTAGCAGTACGAGGGTTCATGGCGGCGTCCTTGTCGGTCAGCTGAAGGTATGACGGCTCATGGGCAGGCTGCGAACCCGCTGTCCGGTCAGCTGGGCCACGGCATTGGCCACTGCCGGTGCTACCGCGGGCAAAGGTGGCTCGCCGATACCGCCCATCTTCGCGCCGCTTTCAACGATGCGTACATGCACCCGGGCCATGCGCGCAGGCGGCAGGATTGGGTACAGGTCATAGTTGCGCGCACGCGGCATGCCATCGACGTGTACCGCTTCCTCGACCAGCGTCTGCGACAACCCCAAGGCAACCGCGCCATTGACCTGGTGCTCGATGATGGCCGGGTTGACGATGCTACCCGGATCGATCGCCTGCCAGATGTCGTGGACCTTCACGTGGCCATCTTCGATGGAGACCTCGGCGATCACGGCCGCTTCGGACCCGAAAGGGGACGCCATCGCCAAGCCCCGGGCCCGCCGCGTGCCATCCTCGGCAGTGAAAGGCCCGCGTTTCCAGCCACCTGAAAGCTCGACGACCGCTTGCAGTAACTGGGTCAGGCGTGGGTTGTCTCGCAGCAGGTGTTGACGCAGGGCCAGAGGGTCCTGGCCCCCTTTGTCCGCCAGCTCATCCAGGAAGGACTCATAGAAGAAATCGTTGAGCGAGTTACCCACCGACCGCCAATAGCCGAGCATGGCCGGGCCCTTGACGTACACCTGTGCAATGCGCTTGTTGGCAATGGCATAGGCTTTGCCCGATAGCCCCTCCAATGCCGTGGGGTCTACCTTTTCACCTTGTTTGCCGGCCAGGGCTTCAGTGGGGCCCTCCGTGGCGCTGACCGCTTCCAGGACCACCGGCAAGCCTTCGGCATCGAGCCCGGCCCGGAACTTGACCGCGGCGACTGGGCGTAGCACATCGCGCAAGAACTCTTCCTCGCGGCTCCAGATCAGCTTGACGGGTTGGCCTACCGCCTTGGCCAGCGCGATGGCCTGCGGGTAGGGGTTGGCCGACTCATACAGGAAGTGCCGACCGAAGAAGCCCCCCAGCAGTGGCGAATGCAGCGTGATCTGGTCGGGTGGCAGTCCGGTGCGCTTGGCAATGTCATCGCGGAACATGTCGGGCGCCTGGTTGGGCAGCCAGACCTCCAGTGTGCCGTCGGGATTGAAGCGGGCAAGGGCAGAAGGGGGTTCCAACTGGGCATGGTTCAGGTACTGGTTGTGGTAGCTGGCTTCTACAGTGGTCACGGCGTTGTCCAGCGCGCTTGCCACATCTCCGGCCGTTTCCTCATCACGGGCCGGACCTGTAGCATCGGCCAGGTGCTGGAGCCAGCCGTCGCTGGAGAAATCCGCCGGCATGGCCCGTACGGTGGAGTCTGCGGCCGGCTCCAGCCACTCCACTTGCAGCGCCTCGACAGCACGCTTGGCGTGCCACCACCGCGGCGCAACCACGGCAACAGCCCCGGGCAGGCGATGTACCGAATGCACGCCCTTCATGGCAGACACCTGTGCCTCATTGCGCACTTGGCCCACCGTCATGCCCAGGCGAGGGGCATGCTGCACGGCTGCGTGAAGCATGCCTGGCACGCTGATATCGATGCAGTACAAGGCCTTGCCGGTGGACTTGTCGTACGCATCCAACCGCCGAACCGGTTTGCCGATCCAGCGAAACTGGGCAGGATCTCGTAGCTTGACGGTGGCAGGGTCGGGGACCGGCAAGTCCATGGCGCGCTTGGCGAGCTCGCCATAACCGAGTGTGCGCCCTGACGTGGTATGTACTACGGTACCCGGTGTCGTGGTGAGCTCGCTCATCTCGACCCCGAGTTGCTGCGCGGCGGCCTGCAGCAACATCGCCCGCGCCAGTGCGCCCAGACGGCGCATGGTGGGGTAGCTCATGCGTACGGACATGCTGCCGCCGGTGATGCGCATGCCGTTTTCCATCACGACATAGGCTTGGCCGGGTGGGGCGCTGTCCACGACGAAATGAGCGGGATCCACATCCAGCTCCTCGCCAACGATCTGCGCCATGGCGGTAAACGGTCCTTGGCCGCCTTCCATGAACGGACTGAGCAGACGAACCGTGCCATCCGGTCGGATTTCCAGGAACGCCGGTACCTGGGTGCCTCGCTGCGCATCGGCAGCGGCTTGCACACGCGCAACGCCCGTCGGCAGGCCGAAGCCCAGGACCAATGCGCCTGCGGCCGTGCCCACGAGGAAACGGCGGCGCGAAAGATTGACGGTTTCGCCAGCTTGCAACCTATGCAGTTCGGCAACGGGATCAGGAGCGCTCATCAGGCTTTGACTCCCTGCGCCAAGTCATGCATGGCTGCATGGATAGCGTTGTAGGTGCCGCAACGGCACAGGTTGATCATGGCCGCATCGATCTGCTCGGCGCTGGGTGCAGGGGTATGCTTGAGCAGTGCAGTCGCCGCCATCACCTGACCGGACTGGCAATACCCGCATTGCGCGACCTGGTGTTCCACCCAGGCCGCTACCACCCGCTTGCCCACAGGGTCCGCTTCGATCGCCTCGATGGTCGATACCTGTCTGCCAACCACGCCGGACACCGGGGTAACGCAGGCGCGCACCACAACGCCGTCGACCAGCACCGAGCAGGCCCCGCATTGGGCCAGGCCGCAGCCATACTTGGTGCCGGTCATGCCCAGATCGTCGCGGATCACCCACAGCAAGGGCGTGTCGGCATCTGCATCGACCTGGTGGGTCGTGCCGTTGATGTGTAATTCCATGGTTCACCTGCCAGTGATCGGTCTGCGCTGTTCTTGTCGTGATGGTTGGGGATGCGTTGCCCCGTGCAGAAACGCTAGCACACCGCTGAACCGGTGCCTGCGGCAGGCTGTGCAGATGCAGAGGATCAGGCAAGGATTTCCCCGGAATGCGCAAGCGCGCGCCTGTAGCTGCCGCGTACGAACTTCGGGGAGGATTTCCGCGGTGAAAAACCTGATAATGCCGACCATTGTGTTTTGCACGCTTAAAGTCACGGTAAACCCGCATGGAAATCAAGGTCAATTTTCTCGACAATCTCCGTCTCGAAGCCAAGTTCGACGACTTCACGGTGATCGCCGATCAACCGATCCGCTACAAGGGCGATGGTTCGGCCCCTGGGCCGTTCGACTATTTCCTGGCGTCTTCGGCGCTGTGCGCGGCTTACTTCGTTAAGCTCTACTGCCAGACACGCGGTATTGCGACCGAAAACATTCGCCTGTCGCAGAACAACATCGTCGACCCTGAGAACCGCTACAACCAGGTGTTCAAGATCCAGGTCGAATTGCCCGAAGACATCACTGACAAGGACCGCCAGGGCATCTTGCGTTCAATCGAGCGCTGCACGGTCAAGAAGGTGGTGCAGACCGGTCCGCAATTCGTGATCGAGGTGGTCGACAACCTCGACGCCGATGCCCAGGGTCTGCTGATGCCGGTGGCCGAAACCAGCACGCGCATCCCGGGCAAGGACCTGCCACTGGAACAGACGATTGCCAACATGTCCGGCATCCTGGCCGACCTTGGCATGAAGATCGAAATTGCCTCCTGGCGCAATATCGTGCCTAACGTCTGGTCGCTGCACGTGCGCGATGCGCAGTCGCCCATGTGCTTCACCAATGGCAAAGGCGCTACCAAGGAAGCTGCCCTGGCGTCAGCATTGGGCGAATTCATCGAGCGGCTGAACTGCAATTTCTTCTACAACGACCAGTTCTGGGGAGAGGAGCTGGCCAATGCGGCGTTCGTGCACTACCCGGACGAGCAGTGGTTCAAGCCCGGCCCCCGTGATGCCCTGCCCAGCGAAATCCTCGACGCGCATTGCCTGGCCATCTACAACCCCGATGGCGAACTGCGCGGCTCGCACCTGTACGACACCAACTCGGGCAACACGGCCCGGGGCATCTGCTCACTGCCGTTCGTGCGCCAGTCGGACCAGCAAGTGGTGTACTTCCCATCGAACCTGATCGAGAACCTGTTCCTGAGCAACGGCATGAGCGCGGGCAACACGCTGGCCGAAGCGCAGGTGCAGTGCCTGTCCGAAATCTTCGAGCGAGCGGTCAAGCGTGAAATCCTGGAAGGCGAGCTGTGCCTGCCAGATGTGCCGGACGAGGTGCTGGCGCGCTATCCGTCCATCGTCGCGGGTATCCAGGGGTTGGAAGAACAGGGCTTCCCGGTGCTGGTCAAGGATGCCTCGCTGGGTGGTGAATTCCCGGTGATGTGCGTGACCCTGATGAACCCGCGCACCGGTGGTGTGTTCGCCTCGTTCGGTGCGCACCCAAGCCTTGAGGTGGCTTTGGAACGCAGCCTGACGGAACTGCTGCAGGGCCGCAGCTTCGAAGGTTTGAACGACCTGCCGCAGCCCACGTTCGAAAGCCACGCCCTGACCGAGCCGAACAATTTCGTCGAGCACTTCATCGACTCCAGCGGCGTTGTGTCGTGGCGCTTCTTCAGCGCTAAGCCTGACTTCGAGTTCGTCGATTGGGATTTCACTGCCCAGGGCGAAGGTGCCAATGCGCAGGAGGCAGCCACCTTGTTCGGCATCCTCGAAGACCTTGGCAAAGAAGTCTACATGGCCGTGTACGACGACCTTGGGGCGATCGCCTGCCGAATTCTGGTGCCAGGCTATTCGGAAATCTACCCGGTCGAGGACCTGATCTGGGACAACACCAACCGGGCGCTGTCCTTCCGCGCCGACATCCTCAACCTGCACCGCCTGGACAACCGCTCGCTCAAGCTGCTGCTCAAGCGCCTGGATAACTGCGATGTCGACGACTACACCACCATCACCACGCTGATTGGCGTCGAATTCGACGACAACACGGTCTGGGGGCAACTGACTATCCTCGAGCTCAAACTGCTCATTTGCCTGGCCGTGCAGCGCTTCGAGGAGGCCAAGGAACTGGTCGAGGCGTTTTTGCAGTTCAACGACAATACCGTGGAGCGGGGGTTGTTCTACCAGGCGCTTAACGTGGCATTGGAAGTGCAGTTGGACGATGAGCTGGACATGGCCGACTACGAAGTCAATTTCCGCCGCATGTTCGGCAACCCACGGATGGACGCGGTACTGGGCTCGATCGAAGGTAGCGTGCGCTTCTACGGCCTGACCCCGACCAGCATGAAGCTCGAAGGGCTGGATCGCCATTTGCGCCTGATCGACAGCTACAAGAAGCTGCACGCCGCTCGGGCGCGGCTGGCTTGACGTCCTGCAGGCATGCGGGCCTGGATAGGCCGCGCATGCCACACAGGGAGGCGGCTCGGGATTTCTTGCAGGATATTTCAGTGGTGCGTGGCTGAACTATCGGCTCGCCAGGGTGCTCATTTGCTAGGCGCACCCTGCGTATCCCCGTGGGCCGTCTCTCGTCGGCCCTGGTCACTGAACGAAAAGGAGGCACCGTGACCGTATCCGACCCTACCCTGTACCGCTGCAGACCTGGCCCACTGCATGCGTTGTTGTTGGCGGGCACCGTGCCGCTGTTCCTGGGGGCAATGATCAGTGACATTGCCTACTACAACAGCTACCAGATTCAATGGAGCAACTTTGCCGCCTGGCTGATCGCAGGGGGCCTGGTGTTCTGCGGGCTGGCCCTGCTGTTCGCCCTGGCCAACTTGATCAGCGCTCGGCGCAAGGCCGGGCGGCCGACCCTTTATTTCTTGTTGCTGCTGGTGACGTGGGTGCTTGGGTTGGTCAACGCCTTCGAGCACGCCAAGGATGCCTGGGCTGTGATGCCGTCCGGGCTGGTACTGTCGGTAATCGTGACGGTGCTCGCGGTGGTAACGGCGTGGCTTGGCTTGAGCAACCTGCGTTCGGGAGGTGAAGCATGAGAGCGCTGCACGCTGTGAGCTTGTTGTCCCTTTCGCTGTTGCTGGCCGCTTGCGGCGGTGAGGGTGACCCTACCCAGGCCCGTGGGCCCGACCCGAAACTGCCCGAGCCCCAGCGCGGTCTGCTGCCCAGCATGAAGATCGCCGAGCCGGTGGCTTGGGGTCAGCAAAAGCCGACCGTACCCGACGGTTTCAGCGTCACCGCCATCGCCACCGATTTGAAAATCCCGCGTCAGAGCCTGGTGTTGCCCAACGGCGACATCCTGGTGGCAGAGGGGCGCGGCGGCAGCGCTGCCAAACTCAAGCCCAAGGATGTGATCGCCAGCCAGATCAAGGCCAAGGGCAATACCCAGGTCAAGGGCGGCAACCGCTTAACCCTGTTGCGCGATGCCGACGGTGACGGCAAGTATGAGTTGCAGACCGTCTTTGCCGAAAACCTGAATGCGCCCTATGGCCTGGCATTTGCCGATGGCAAGTTGTACGTGGCCAATCAGGATGCGCTGGTGCGCTTCGACTACCGCGACGGCCAGACCAAGGCCGACGGCCCACCGGTCAAACTCACCGACCTGCCAGCCGAGATCAACCATCACTGGACCAAGGCACTGACCATCAGCCCGGACGGCCGCTTCCTCTATGTGGGCATCGGTTCGAACAGCAACATCACCGAGCGGGGCCTTGAGGTCGAGATCGACCGTGCGATGGTGTGGGAAGTCGATGCCCAGACTGGCGCGCATCGCCCCTACGCCACTGGGCTGCGCAACCCCACTGCACTGGCCGTCCAGCCGGGTACCGGGCAGCTCTGGACAGTGGTCAACGAGCGCGATGAACTCGGCCCGGACTTGGTTCCCGATTACCTGACTTCAGTGCGCGAAGGCGGCTTCTACGGCTGGCCTTACAGTTACTGGGGGCAGAATGTCGATGACCGGGTGCGCCCGCAGAACCCTGACAAGGTGGCTGCCGCGATCAAGCCCGACTACAGCCTGGGGTCGCATGTCGCAGCGCTCGGTGTCGACTTCTCCACGGCCGCCATGGGGCAAGGCTTTGCTGAAGGGGTGTTCGTGGGTGAGCACGGAAGCTGGAACAGGCCGAACCCGGTCGGCTACAAGGTCATCTTCGTGCCATTCAGCAACGGCAAGCCGGCGGGAGAACCCATCGATTTCGCCACCGGTTTCAGAGGCGAAGATGGCAAGACGCGTGGGCGGCCGGTGGGTGTGACCGTCGACCCGCGTGGGGCACTGATCATTGCGGACGATCTGGCCAACACCATCTGGCGGGTGACGCGCAACTGATGAATCGGCTACGGGGGCAGGACACATTGCCCCTGTAGCCGACACTCAATGTGAGAGTCACGCGGTGCCTGGGCGAAGACGCGCCAGGTTGCTATTCGCCATACGAATAGTTTGCATCTCAGTTTTCGATTTCCATGCGAGGCATCAATAGCCTCATGCTGAACTCCGTCCTGGTAGCGAGAACGGTCATGTTCAGTAAATCCCTTATATTTGTGCTGTTACCCATTGTTTTAGCGTTGATTGCTGGCGCTGTCCTGCCGTTTCAAGCAGCTGGCAATGCCGCTGCGGGGAAGGCACTCGGTCACTGGCTGTGGGGCGCTTTTGCGTCACTTGCCGTCAGCGCGGTGGTCGTTATCACAGCGCTGCTGGTGATGCGGATCCCTGCGCCGGACATCGGCAAAGCCTTGCAAGGGCCTTGGTGGCTCTGGATCGGCGGTGTGTTGGGCGCCCTTTATGTGGCAGGGGCGGCGGCGCTGACGCCCAGGCTTGGGGCGGCAGGCTTTCTGGTGCTGGTGGTGGCAGGGCAGATCGTTACGGCGGTGGTTGCTGATCATTTTGCCATCATGAACCTGCCTGGCAGGCCCCTGGGACTGGCGCGAGTACTTGGGCTAGTTATGATTCTGGCGGGCGTGTGGCTAGTGCAGAGTCAATGGGCGACCAGTACATCCAGCAAAAGCGAGCCCGCAGTACAGTCTTCAAGCCACGATCAGACCTCCGGCTGACAGCACGTCAGCACCGTCTCGCGCAGCCAGCGATGCCCTGCGTCACCGTCTTTGCGGCTGTGCCAGGCTTGCCGGTAATCGATGCAGTCCAGAGGCACCGGCGGGATGAACTCGCGAACCCCTGCATGGGCAGGCAGCGGGGCAACGGCCCGTCGCGCCACGGTAAGAATCAGGTCGGTATCTTTCAACACTTGCACGGCTGCGCTCCAATGGGGCAGTGCAAGGGCAATGTGACGGCGATGACCTTGGGAGGCCAGGGCACGGTCAATCTCATCGAAGGCGTCGGGGCGCGTAGCCACCAGCACATGGGGGCGCGCCAACCACTGGCTCAGGCTCAGTTCGCCCGTGGCCGGCAGCGTCTGCTGGTCAGCCACGCTTACGAAGCGATCGTCAAACAATGACTGGGCGATGATGCCTTGAGGCAGCTCCGGAAAGACCCCCAGTGCCAGATCCAGTTCGCCGTCGAGCAATTGGGCCACCATCGCCTCGCGACTGGCCTGGCTGACCGCCAGGTCGATGCCCGGGGCAACGCGCCGCACATGGCGTAGCAGAGGTGGGAGGATGATCCGTGCGGCGTAGTCCGACAGCGAGAGCCGAAAGCATCGCCGGGCCTGCGTGGCATCGAATTGCGGCGTGCTCAGCAGCCCTTCCAGATCCGCCAATGCGTGTTCCAGCGGCTGTGCCAAGGCCTGAGCCCGCGGGGTGAGCATCATCTTGCCACCCTGACGTACCAGCAAAGGATCATCGAAATGCTCGCGCAGCTGTGCCAGCGCATGGCTGACCGCCGGCTGGCTGCGGTGCAGGCGAATGGCAGCGCGTGTCACATGCCGCTCGGTGAGCAGGGCGTGCAGGGCCAGAAGCAGGTTCAGGTCGATTCTGCGCAATTGATCCATGGTCCGGGCGTCTGATCCGTAAGGGGGCAGGGCCAAGCCTAACAAATGCGCGCCTGTGCCGCTGGCGGCACAACACGACCTTGCCGGCGGTTGCCGTTATACTGCGCACCTGTTCGATTTTTTCCGAGTATTTCGATGGGTCTTTCCGCTACCGCTTCACCTGAACCGCGCCGCCTGGGCGCACCCCTAGTCGCCTTGGGCCTACTGATGGCTGGCGCCTGGTTCCTGGATGTCAACGCAGGCTTCAAGCAGGTGCTGCTTCTGCTGCTGGGGGCTGCGCTGGGCCTGACGTTGTATCACGCCGCCTTCGGTTTCACTTCCGCGTGGCGCGTGTTCATCAATGAGCGGCGTGGCGCCGGCTTGCGCGCACAGATGGTCATGCTGGCACTGGCCGTACTGCTGTTCTTCCCGGCGCTTGCGGCCGGCAACCTGTTCGGCAACCCCGTGACAGGGCTTGTGGCACCGGCCGGGGTGTCCGTCGTGTTCGGGGCTTTCATCTTCGGCATCGGCATGCAGCTGGGGGGCGGCTGCGCGTCGGGCACCTTGTTCACCGTTGGTGGCGGCAATGCCCGAATGCTGGTGACCCTGCTGTTCTTCATCATCGGTTCCGTGACCGCCACGCACCACGCCGACTGGTGGTTTGCTTTGCCATCATTGCCTGCGACCTCGATCGTGCAGGCATGGGGCCTCGTGCCCGCCCTGCTGGTGAGCCTGGGCGTGTTCGGCCTGATCGCCTGGGTCACGGTGCACCTGGAAAAGCGCCGCCACGGTGGGCTTGAACAGCCTGAGCAGCATGGCCGGGCAGGTCTGCAACGCTTTGTACGGGGCCCCTGGCCGTTGGTCTGGGGTGCCGTCGCGTTGGCCGTGCTCAACTATGCCACCCTGGCGCTGGCTGGGCGGCCCTGGGGCATCACCTCGGCCTTCGCCTTGTGGGGCGCAAAGGTGCTGGACAGCCTTGGCGTTCAGGTAAGCAGCTGGGTGTTCTGGCAGGCGCCGGCCAATGCCAAGGCCTTGGCCTCGCCAGTCTGGCAGGATGTAACCACCGTTATGGACCTGGGCATCGTGCTGGGGGCGCTGCTGGCCGCAGGTCTTGCCGGGCGCTTTGCGCCGAGCCTGAAGATCCCGCTGCCGTCACTGATCGCTGCCGTCATTGGCGGCCTGTTACTGGGCTACGGTTCTCGCCTGGCCTACGGCTGCAATATTGGCGCTTATTTCAGCGGTATCGCATCGGGGAGCCTGCACGGCTGGCTATGGCTGATCGCCGCCTACATGGGCAACGTGGTCGGGGTACGGCTACGCCCTGCGTTCTTTGCAGGGGAGCGCCGCGCGACGACCTTGACCGGCTGTTAAGGCAAGGGGCTGGCCGGGTGGTTAACGACTCGGCCAATCAACGTTAGGTTGGGGGGTGCTGGACTGATAGTTAACATCAAATATAGTTCGTAACTATCTGATTTAACTAACTATCTACGTGCCACATCATGCTGTACACATTGTTCATGGTAGGTTTTGCCGATGGCAGCCGGTGAGAGCCGCGAGCGGCTGTTATAGGTTTGCTCGGTGATGCCGAAGGCTGTCATGCGCATCCACGGCTTGGCAAACTTGCGGGCCTGCAGCTTCTTGCGCGCGGTATAGAGCGTCACGCCAGACAACTTGGCTTGTTGGGCCTGGGCTGCAATCTGGGCACCCCACGTGCAGGCTTGGCGATCGTTCTGAGTCAACGATCGCGCGCTGGCGCTGAGACCTACCGTCGCCAGCAGGCAGCCCGTTGTAATTGCTAGAATGACTCGCATGTTCCTGTCCTAAGCGCTTGAAGGAGAAAGAAGTTTGCCTCCTCCTTCCGTAGCCAGGGGCCAGCAGTTTGCCTTCAGGCCAGCGCAGCCTTGGCGCCTGTGCTGGCCTGTTCACGCAGGCTGTACCCGGCGATAGCCGCTACCCAAACCACCCCCACGCCATAATTAAGCCGCTGGTAAAGCCCGAACAGTTCCCCGCTCTGCATGGCTTGGCCCATGAACCCGACGGTGATGATTGCGCCAAGGGTACATACCAGCGAGGTGACCGCCAGGGCGCGCGAGTCCGCGACGCGAGCGCCGAGCCAGACCCACAGGCCACTGGCGAGGGTCAAGGACAAGAACATCAACAGCCCTGACAGGTTGTGCAACTGCTGCGACGTGGAAGGCTGGTCAGGCGCGCAGCCCTGGTCGCAGGCGAACCAACCCGTGCCCAAGCTGCCAACGGCGTGCAGTAGCAACAGTACCGCACTGACCATGGCCAGCCGGGAGCCGCGCCAGCGCCGCGCAATGCCCCAGGCGAACAAGGCGAACAAGAGCGCTAGTGGGAAATTGTTCACCAGCGGGGAGAGGCCATGGGTTGGGGCGCCGACGGCGCCAAGCTGGCTCATTGCCAATTGCAGATGATCGTAGCCGGGGTAGGCCATGGCGGTCAGCGAAACGCCCAGAGCCAGCCAAAATGGAATGAGCAAGCCACAGCTCAGGAGTGATCGGTCCAGCAGTTTCATGCAGACATCCTTCCATGGAAAGCCCGGACCTTAACAAACGGTGTCGTGATAGCACCAGCACCAATAACGTGGCAGCCGTATGTGATCGTACAACTGCCTGCTATCATGACAGCTGTCTTTCAAGGTGAAGCACAGGGCATGTCAGATCTACAACCACCGGCTCGGGCCAGGCGCAAGCCGCGCAGCCTGGCCCAGGAACTGGTCACGGTGCTGACCGAACGCATTCGCAGTGGTCAACTCAAGCGCGGTGACAAGCTGCCGACCGAATCGCAGATCATGGCCGAGGAAGGGGTCAGCCGCACGGTCGTGCGAGAGGCGATCTCGCGCTTGCAAGCCGCCGGGCAGGTGGAAACCCGTCATGGTATCGGTACCTTCGTGCTGGACGCTCCACCGGTTGGGGGGCTGCGCATCGACCCGGCCACGGTGGTGACGCTGCGCGAAGTACTCGCGGTACTGGAGCTGCGCATCGCCCTTGAGATCGAGTCGGCCAGCCTTGCCGCGCAGCGACGCAGCGATGAAGAGCTGGCTGGGATGCGCGCGGCCCTCGATGAGCTCAATGAAGGGGCAGCTCATGCTACCGATGCAGTGTCCGCGGACTTTCAATTCCACCTGCGCATCGCCCAGGCCAGCGGTAATCACTATTTCGCCGACATCATCAACCACCTGGGCACCAGCATCATCCCTCGAACCCGCCTCAATTCTGCCCGCTTGGCCCACGACGACCAGCCCCATTACATGAGCAGGCTGATGCATGAGCACGAAGCGATCTATGAGGCCATTGCACGTCAGGACAGCGAAGGGGCGAAAATGGCCATGCGCATGCACCTGAGCAACAGCCGGGAACGGCTGCGCCAGGCGCATGAGCGGGCACAGGTGAGCGGGGCGTGACACCATCGCCCCAGCCTTCTGGTGTCCCTCATCACGGCTAATGACTCAAGATTGTCCTTCGATCGCTTTATCACTCCACTGGCCATTCACCAGCCGGCGCAACCCCAGCGGGTTGCTGTCGCGCAGCGGCTCTGGCAGCAGCGCCTGCGGGTAGTTCTGATAGCACACCGGCCGTAGGAATCGGTCGATGGCCAACGTGCCGACAGACGTGCCCCGAGCGTCCGAGGTGGCGGGGTACGGGCCGCCGTGGACCATGGCATCGCATACCTCCACCCCGGTGGGGTAGCCGTTCACCAGGATGCGGCCGACCTTTTCCTCCAGCAGCGGTACCAACCAGGCGAACGCAGCAAAGTCTTCAGGCTCGCCGATCAGCGTCGCGGTCAGTTGGCCTCTCAGGCCCTGCAGGGCGCTGCGCAGTTGTACCTCGTCGCGCGCTTGCACCGCTACCGTCGTCGGGCCGAAGACTTCTTCCTGCAAAAGCGGGTCAGACTCCACCAGCAGGCGGGCCTCGGCCTCGAACAGCTGTGCACGTGCCTGCGGGCCTGTCTGCGGCTGGCCGGCCAGGTGCACGATACCGTCATGGGCGTGAAGATGATCCAGCCCACTGGCGTAGCTTCGCAGGCCACCTGCATTGAGCATGGTCTGGCCAGCCTGTTGATCAAGATGGCTGCCCAAGTTCTTGAGCAGTTGGGTGTAAGCGGGCGATTGCAGCCCTATCACCAACCCCGGGTTGGTGCAGAACTGTCCAGCCCCCAGGCATACGGAGCCTGCCAGTTCACGCGCAATCGCTTCGCCGCGCTTGGCCAGCGCCCCAGGCAGGACGATCACCGGGTTGATGCTCGACATTTCGGCAAACACCGGGATCGGCTGGGGGCGCTCGGCGGCCATGCGGCACAGGGCATCGCCACCTTTGAGCGAGCCGGTGAAGCCCACCGCCTGGATGGCCGGATGCTTGACCAATGGCTCACCCACGCCTGCCCCGAACACCATGTTGAACACGCCTTTGGGCACGCCGGTACGGGCGGCCGCGCGTTCGATGGCACAACCGACCAGGTCGGCGGTAGCCATGTGGCCGCTGTGCGCTTTGAATACCACCGGGCAACCGGCAGCCAGTGCAGCGGCGGTGTCACCACCGGCGGTAGAGAAGGCCAGGGGGAAGTTGCTCGCGCCGAACACCGCTACAGGTCCAACGCCGATGCGCATCTGCCGCAGGTCCACGCGCGGCAGCGGCTGACGGTCTGGCTGCGCCAGGTCGATACGCGCACCCAGATAGTCGCCTCGGCGCAGCACCTGTGCAAACAGGCGCATCTGACCGCTGGTCCTGCCGCGCTCACCCTGGATCCTGGCTGCTGGTAATGCGGTTTCACGGCAGACGATCGCCACGAAGTCATCGTCGAGCGCATCGAGCTCTGCGGCAATGGCCTCCAGAAATTCGGCGCGCCGTGCCGGTGCCAACTGACGAAACACTGCGAAAGCGGCCTGTGCGGCTTCGGCCGCCTCGTCCACTTCGCTCTCGGTGGCTTGTACGAAGCCATAGGGCAGGGGCTCACCGGTAGTGGCATCCAAGCTTTGCAGGCGCTGGGTGCCGGCGGCGCTGCGCTGGCCGGCGATGAAGTTGTGGCCAAGAATCTCTGGCATCTGGAACTCCTCAGAAAAAAGGATCAGGTAATGGGTGCGGGATTGAACAGGGTGATGTCGTTGTGCAGGCGGTGTTGCTCAGCCCAGGTGTGCTTGCGCCCGCTGGCCACGTCCAGGTAGTAATGGAACAGCTCCCAGCCCAGCGCTTCGATGGTGCTGCGGCCCGTGGCGATGCGCCCGGCGTCGATGTCGATCAGGTCCGGCCAGCGCTGCGCCAGCTCGGTGCGGGTGCATACCTTCACCACCGGCGCCATTGCCAGGCCGTATGGCGTACCTCGGCCGGTGGTGAACACATGCAGGTTCATCCCGGCGGCCAGTTGCAGGGTGCCGCAGACGAAGTCGCTGGCAGGTGTGGCACAGAAGATGAGCCCCTTGCCATTCACCCGTTCCCCCGGCCCGAGCACACCTTGAATGGCGCCGCTGCCGGACTTGACGATTGAGCCCAATGCTTTCTCGACAATGTTCGACAAACCGCCTTTCTTGTTGCCTGGGGTGGTGTTGGCGCTGCGGTCGGCAGCGCCCTGGTGCAGGTAGCGGTCGTACCAGTCCATTTCGCGTACCAGCGCATCGGCCACCTGCGGATCCTGTGCACGGGAGGTGAGCATGTAGATGGCGTCGCGTACCTCGGTCACTTCCGAGAACAGCACTGTTGCACCGGCCCGCACGAGCAAGTCTGCCGCGTAGCCAAGCGCCGGGTTGGCGGTGATGCCGGAGAAGGCATCGCTGCCGCCGCACTGCATGCCCAGGATCAGCTCACTGGCCGGCACAGTCTCACGCCTGCGCTTGTCGAGTTTTTTCAGGCGGGTTTCGGCCAGGGCCATGATCTGCTCGATCATTTCCGTGAAGCCCAGGCTTGCGTCCTGCAGACGGTACAGCCAGGGCTCGCTGAGGTCGACCGACAGGTCGTCTTCGTGCATCACTTGGCTGGCCTGCAGCTTTTCACAGCCCAGGCTGATGACCAGCGCTTCGCCACCCAGGTTAGGGTTGCGCGCCAGGTTGCGCACGGTACGGATGGGGATATAGGCATCGCGGGCATTGATGGCCACGCCGCAGCCGTAGCTGTGAGTGAGGGCCACCACATCGTCAACATTCGGATAGCGCGGCAGCAGCTCATTGCGAATGCGCTTGACGGCATGCTCCAGCACCCCGGTGACGCATTGCACGGTGGTAGTGATACCCAGGATGTTGCGGGTGCCGACCGTACCGTCGGCATTGCGATAGCCTTCGAAGGTATGACCCAGCAGCGGTGGTTTCGGCTGGGGAACTGCATCGCAGCGTGGCAAATCGTCCAGCTCGGGTGGGGCGGGCATGGCCAGCTGACCCTCCTGCACCCAGCTGCCTTGGCGCAGGTCCTCCAGGGCATAGCCGATCACCTGTCCATAGCGCCGTACCGCTTGGCCCTTGGCGATGGGCACGGTGGCCACCTTGTGGCTCTGGGGCACGTCTTCTACCAAGGTAAGCCCATCGGCGAACCGGGCCCCTTCGCCCAGGCCGCCGTCGTTGACCACTACCACCACATTGTCATCATCGTGAAGACGGATGTAGCGCGGCGATTCGGAATGTTCGATCAGCTGCATGTTCGGGCCCTATTGTTCAGGTTCTCAGGCTTTTTTTACGTGCGTGCGCACTGGCGGGCAGTGCGCACGTGCTCATTCAATGACGCGGGCTGGCAAGCTGGGCATCCGCCACAGGCGCTGGTTTGGGCTCAGGCGTCTCATCGCGCAGCTCGATGCGCTTGATCGGACCGACGATCACCAGATAGCTCAGTACTGCCACCAGCGCATTGGCGCCCACATAGACCAGCGCCCACTTGAACGAGCCGGTGGCGCTGATGATGTAGCCGATCACGATAGGGGTTGTGATCGAGGCGATGTTGCCGAAGGTATTGAACAACCCGCCGGACAGGCCTGCGATCTGCTTGGGCGAGGTGTCGGCCACCACTGCCCAGCCCAACGCACCAATGCCTTTGCCGAAGAACGCGAGGGTCATGAAGCCTACTACCATCCATTCGGCATCGACGTAGTTGCAGAACACCATGGTGGTGGACAACATCAGGCCGCACACGATTGGCAGTTTGCGCGAGAAGGTCAGCGAATTGCCGCGGCGCAGCAACCAGTCCGAGATCACGCCGCCCAGTACCCCACCGATGAAGCCACAGATAGCCGGCAGCGAAGCGATGAACCCTGCCTTGAGGATGGTCATGCCCCGTTCCTGCACCAGGTACACCGGGAACCAGGTCAGGAAGAAGTAGGTGATGGCGTTGATGCAGTACTGGCCAAGGTACACACCCAGGAGCATGCGGCTGGTCAGCAATTGCTTGATGTAGCCCCACTTGGGCCCGTCGTTGCCGCGCTTGTGGTCCATGTCCACCAAGCCGCCGTTTTGCTCGATGTGTTCAAGCTCGGCGGGGCTGATACGCGGGTGCTGGCGTGGGTTGTAGATGGTCTTGAGCCATACCATCGAAAAGAGGATGCCCAGCACGCCCATGACCACGAACACATGCTCCCAACCGAAACTGAACACGATCCAGCCCATCAGGGGCGCGAACAGGGCGGTGGCGAAATACTGCGCCGAGTTGAAGATCGCCGAGGCCGTGCCTCGCTCCTGGGTCGGAAACCAGGCGGCGACGATCCGGGCGTTGCCGGGGAACGACGGCGCTTCGGCAAAGCCGACCAGAAAACGCAGGGTGAACAAAGTGACGACTGCCCAGGCCACCGGCAGGCCGCCGACGAAGCCTTGCAGCAAGGTGAACAGTGACCAGGTGAAGATGCTGAATGCATAGACGTTTTTTGAGCCGAAGCGATCCAGCAACCATCCGCCGGGAATCTGTCCGGCCACATAGGCCCAGCCGAAGGCCGAGAAGATGTAGCCCAGGGTGACGGCGTCGATCCCTAGGTCTTTTTGCAGGCTCGACCCTGCGATGGCGATGGTTGCGCGGTCGGCGTAGTTGATCGTGGTCACCACGAACAGCATGAACAGGATCAGGTAGCGCACATGCGTTTTCTTCGTCGCTTGCATGCTGGTAGTACTCCCACTAGTTATTGTTGTGCGGGGTCTTCGAATTGTGCCGGAGTAGGGCGGGCCCACTCCGGGGGCGGCGCTGGCAGGCGCCGCGAGGGTTTACTGCGGCCCCATCTTGTCCATCAGGGCGGCAAGCATTTCATACTCCTCGGGGTTCAGGTCGGTCAGCGGTGCACGAACCGGGCCTGCGTCATGGCCGGCAATGCGGGCACCCGCCTTGACGATGCTGACGGCGTAACCGGCCTTGCGGTTACGAATTTCCAGGTAGGGCAGGAAGAAGTCGTCGATCAGCTTGGCTACGGTGGCGTGATCGTCCCGGGCAATGGCGTGGTAGAAGTCCATGGCCGTCTTGGGGATGAAGTTGAATACCGCCGATGAATACACCGGCACACCCAGCGCTTTGTACGCTGCAGCATAGACTTCGGCAGTCGGCAGCCCGCCCAGGTAACTGAAACGCTCACCCAGGCGGCGACGGATCGACACCATCAGTTCAATGTCACCCAGACCGTCCTTGTAGCCGATCAGGTTCGGGCAACGCTCGGCCAGTTGTTCGAGCAAGGTGGCATTGAGGCGACAGACGTTGCGGTTATAGACCACTACGCCGATGTTGACCGACTTGCACACGGCCTCTACATGGGCAGCGACGCCATCCTGGCTGGCTTCGGTGAGGTAGTGCGGCAGCAACAGAAGGCCCTTGGCCCCCAGGCGCTCGGCTTGCTGCGCATACTCGATGGCCTGGCGGGTTGCACCACCTACGCCCGCCAGGATAGGTACCGACGTGGCGCATGTGTCCACCGCTGTCTTGATGACCTGGCTGTATTCGCTGGCAGCCAGGGAGAAGAACTCGCCCGTACCCCCGGCGGCGAACAGCGCACTCGCGCCGTATGGGGCCAACCATTCCAGGCGTTTGATGTAGCCAGCCTGATTGAAATCGCCCTGCGCAGTGAAGTCGGTGACAGGAAATGACAGCAAGCCGTGGGAGAGGATGGATTTCAGTTCTTGTGGGTTCATTGTTATAGGCATCCAGACACTTGGGTGGGAGCGGTGCGGTTTGTATGAGGTAAGTTATCGTACAACCTAACTCAAGAACAGTCCCCTCTGGATTTTTTTTCGGTCTAGGTGATGAGGGATTGCATTAATGGCGCGCTATGGATGGATGGTGGAGCGCAGAAAGCGGCCTTAGACAGTTGTGTCTGCTGTCGGGTCATCGTATCTCTGGGATGGGCAGTCGCTTTACAAACGAATGAGGCGGCCTTGCGCCGCCCCATGCTTAATTACTCGCCTGTGTGCGGGTGATCAGGCCGCCTGTTGAGGCTTGCCCTGTGCCTTGCGAACCTGCGCTCGGCACGCATCGCCAAAGGCCTGGAAGAGCTTGATCGAGTCAGGATTCTTGGCAGCTTGCCACTCCGGGTGCCATTGAACGGCAAACAGGAAAGACGAAAGGCCCGGGGCATGGATGGCCTCGACCAACCCGTCTTCGGCGTGGGCAATGGCTTCGATGCCCTTACCCAGGTTGCGCAAGCCTTGGCCATGCAGGGAGTTGACGCGAATTTCGTCCGTGCCAAGGGTATCGCGCAGCCAGCTGCCGGGCTTGATCTTCACGCTGTGAGCCTGAGCGTACTGCACCTCGACAGGGTCTTCGGGGTTTTCACGGTGATCATTGAAACCAGGCTCGGCGTACACCTTCTGGTAGATGTCCCCGCCCAGCGCCACGTTGATTTCCTGCATGCCCCGACACACGCCGAAGATGGGTAGGCCGCGCTTGATCGCCGCCTTGACCAGCGGAATGTCGAACAGGTCACGGTTCCTGTCCTGGCCTTTGCCTGGGGTTTCGTTCTCCTGGCCGTACAGCGCTGGGTCGATGTTGCTGCCCGCGCCCGTCAGGTACACGCCGTCGGCCATGTCCAAGTAGGTCTCCAGTGCCTCGATGCCACAGCAGGTGGGCACCAGGACCGGGACGCAATCGGCGAAATCGACCAGCGGGGTGATGTATTTGTGGGTCATGACCTGGTAGTCATGGCCTTTGCGCTCTTGGGTGCCCATGGTCATCAGAACGATGGGTTTGCGCAGGGAAGGTTGCTTGTTGCCAATGTTGCTGTTGGACATATGTCACCTTGGGACAGGTTGAACCTGTCGTTGTTGTGCAGGTGCTCGGCGCGCGGCGCTGGTGCAACCTGGGGCCCCGAGCACTGCCGACTCGTCGGCGTCGACGATGCCGGTCGGGACTTGGTGTTAGATTGCCAGAGCCGTTCGATATGTCAAACGACCGCAGCAGCCCGCCAGGCCCAAATCACGGGGCCTGGCGGGCTGCAAGGCAGTGGCGGCGCGGGTTTGGCTGGGGCGATGGTCAATAATACTTAACGACGCAGTCGACTCATTGCAGCGGCGCAATGTTCCAGCGGTTCCAGGGGTTACGTGTTGATGTTTGGCAGGTGACTTGACCGTATCACGTGGCCCTGCCAGCAGGCGTGGGTTAGTCTTGCGAGCGGTTGCGGTGCAGCACATCCCTCCATGATCAGAAGAAGGATATTTTGATGGCCATCACTAGCAGCGAGCCCGTCACCCATGTTCCCTTTGCCGAGCTCAAAGCCCTGCTTGAGTCGATCTTCGAACGTCATGGCTGTACGCCGGCAGTGGCTCGGGTACTGGCCGCCAACTGTGCCAGCGCCGAGCGTGATGGCGCGCATAGCCATGGCGTGTTCCGCATACCTGGCTACGTGTCGACCTTGGCCAGCGGTTGGGTGGATGGCAAGGCTACCCCCAAGGTCAGTGATCTGGCGGCCGGTTATATCAGTGTCGATGCACGGGGTGGTTTTGCGCAGCCCGCATTGGCGGCTGCCCGGGACGTGTTGGTGGCCAAGGCACGCGCTGCTGGGATCGCAGTGCTGGCCATCCACAATTCCCATCATTTCGCCGCATTGTGGCCAGATGTGGAGCCGTTCGCCGAACAGGGCCTGGTTGCCCTGAGCGTGGTCAACAGCATGACATGCGTCGTACCGCACGGTGCGCGCAAGCCGGTGTTCGGGACCAACCCGATCGCCTTCGCTGCGCCTTGCGAAGGGCATCCACCCATCGTGTTCGACATGGCCACCAGTGCGATGGCCCATGGCGATGTGCAACTGGCTGCCCGTGCCGGGGAGCCCGTGGCCCTGGGGGTGGGCGTGGACGGTCAGGGCCAGGTGACTCAGGACCCGGCCAAGATCCTGGACGGCGGTGCTCTGCTTCCGTTCGGCGAGCACAAGGGCTCAGCCTTGTCGATGATGGTGGAATTGTTGGCGGCAGCACTCACGGGTGGGCATTTTTCGTGGGAGTTCGACTGGTCTGGCCATCCCGGGGCCAAGACGCCGTGGACCGGGCAGTTGCTGATCGTCATCGATCCACAGATCGCACAAGGGCAACGGTTCGCACAGCGCAGCCGCCTGCTACTCGAGCAGATGGAGGCGGCCGGCGTCAGTCGCATGCCAGGTGCCCGGCGGCACCTGGAGCGTGAACGGGCGCATCGCGAAGGGGTGGCAATCGGCATCAGTACCCTGCAGGCGCTGCGCGATCTGCTCATCTGATCGCCGCAGGGCAGGGTAGGCGGCCCTTACCCGATCATGCAGGGTTGCATATACCCCTTGCACGATAGTTGGTGCCCATTCTCAGCCAGTACGGGTATGCTCTTGGCTGCCTTTTTGACTCGTCCTGATCCCAAGGAGCTGCACGCTGTGTTCAAACATGTCGAAGCCTACGCCGGCGACCCGATCCTCTCGTTGATGGAAACCTTCAAGGCCGATCCACGCGCCGACAAGGTCAACCTGAGCATCGGCCTTTACTACGACGAAGCCGGAGTAGTGCCGCAGCTCGCTGCAGTGGATGCAGTGGAAAAGCGCATCGCAGGTCAGGATCACGATGCTTCGCTGTACCTGCCCATGGAAGGCCTTGCCAGCTACCGTCAGGCCATCCAGGCCTTGCTGTTCGGGGCCGACCACCCGGCGGTTGCCGACGGTCGCGTGGCAACGGTGCAGACCGTCGGTGGTTCCGGAGCCCTGAAGGTCGGTGCCGACTTCCTGAAACGTTATTTCCCGCAGGCGCAAGTCTGGGTCAGCAACCCCACCTGGGACAACCATCGCGCCATCTTCGAGGGTGCGGGCTTCACGGTGAACACCTACCCGTACTTCGACCAGGCCACCCGTGGCGTGGACTTCGAAGGTATGCTTGCCACGTTGCACACCTTGCCTGCCAACAGTGTAGTGCTGCTGCACCCCTGCTGCCACAACCCGACAGGTGCCGATCTGGACCAGGGCCAGTGGCAGCAGGTGGTGGAGGTGGTCAAGGCCCGTCAGTTGATCGCCTTCCTGGACATCGCCTACCAAGGCTTTGCCCAAGGGCTGGTCGAAGACGTGTTCGCCATCCGCGAAATGGCCAGCGCAGGCGTGCCGTGCCTGGTCAGCAACTCGTTCTCCAAGATCTTCTCCCTGTATGGGGAGCGTGTGGGCGGCCTGTCGGTGGTCTGCGACGATGCGGCCACGGCGCAGAGCGTGCTTGGCCAACTCAAGGCCACCGTGCGCCGTAACTATTCCAGCCCACCCAACTTCGGTGCCCAACTGGTCGCAGGCGTGCTCAACGATCCCGTCCTCAATGCCCAGTGGGCTGCGGAAGTGGAAGTCATGCGCACTCGCATTCTGGACATGCGCCAAGCGCTAGTCGATGCGCTGGGCGTGTTGCTGCCGGGGCGTGATTTCCAGTTCCTGCTGCGTCAGCGGGGCATGTTCAGTTACACAGGCTTCAGCGTGGAGCAGGTGCGCCGCTTGCGCGATGAGTTTGGCGTCTACCTGATCGACAGTGGGCGCGTGTGCATGTCAGGCCTGCGGCCGGCAAACCTGCAGCGTGTTGCCGAGGCATTCGCGGCTGTGCATCAGTAAGCGCCCACGCTTAACGTTATGCAACGACGATGGCCGAGGCCGCCCTGCGGCTTCGGCCATCGTCATTCTTTATTCGTGTCCTGCCCGCAAGGACGCCTGTGCCAGTCAAGACCTTCTGCACGCCGAGCGTGCTGAGCAGCCCGGCTGCACCTACCGCTTGTACAGACAAGTGCAACCGCCCCTCCGAAAAAGGCTTCGCAAGTGCAACCTTTCCGTGCACAATCGCGCCCCTCTTTTTCCGGTTGAGTAGGGCGCAGCCAACGCTTCGTCATTCTCAGCCTGTTGCAGTCTTACGAGTGGAGCGTCACCCGGATGAATGAGCAGGCCTCAAGCGTAGAACAGCGTTACGAAGAAACGACCGCCGGTACCCTCGGCAAATGGTCCCGTCAGGACACCACCTGGATGCTCGGCCTGTTTGGCACCGCCATTGGCGCAGGTACGCTTTTCCTGCCGATCAATGCCGGGCTTGGCGGGTTCTGGCCATTGCTGGTGCTGGCGGCGCTGGCTTTCCCGATGACGTACTACGCCCACCGCGGGTTGACCCGGTTCGTGCTCTCGGGGCGCGAAGGGGCAGACATCACCGACGTGGTCGAACAACACTTCGGCATCAAGGCAGGCGCCGTGATCACGGTCCTGTACTTCTTCGCCATCTTCCCCATCCTGCTCATTTACAGCGTGGCCCTGACTAATACGGTCAGCAGTTTCATGGAGCACCAGTTGCACATGGCGCCTCCACCCCGTGCACTGCTGTCGTTCGTGCTGATCCTGGGCCTGCTTGCAATCGTACGCTGCGGCGAACAGGCCACCGTCAAGGTCATGAGCCTGTTGGTCTATCCGTTCATCGTGGCCCTGGCGCTGCTGGGCCTGTACCTGGTTCCGCACTGGACCGGCGGCATTCTCGACAGCGTCCACACCGTGCCCAGCGGTTCGGCCTTCCTGCACACGGTATGGCTGGCCATCCCGGTGATGGTGTTCTCGTTCAACCATTCACCCATCATCTCGGCCTTCGCGGTCGACCAGAAACGCCGCTATGGCGATCATGCAGACGCCCGCAGCGGCCAGATTCTGGCGCGTGCGCACCTGCTGATGGTGGCCATGGTGCTGTTCTTCGTCTTCAGTTGCGTGCTGACCCTCGACAGCACGCAGCTGGCCGAAGCCAAGGCGCAGAACCTGTCGATCCTGTCGTACCTGGCCAACCATTTCAGCAACCCGACCATCGCCTTCGCCGCGCCCTTGATCGCCTTCGTCGCCATCGCCAAGTCATTCCTGGGCCACTACATCGGCGCCAGCGAGGGTCTCAAGGGCATCATCGCCAAGACCGGCGCGCGCCCGGGTGCCAAGGCCCTGGACCGCGTGGTGGCGGCGCTGATGCTGGTGGTGTGCTGGATCGTTGCCACGCTCAACCCCAGCATCCTGGGCATGATCGAGTCTCTCGGCGGCCCGATCATCGCGGTATTGCTGTTCCTGATGCCCATGTATGCCATCCGCCGCGTGCCGGCAATGCGCAAGTACAGCGGGGCGCTGTCGAACGTGTTCGTCACCGTGATCGGCCTGGTCGCCCTGACTTCGGTCGTCTACGGCCTGTTGGCTTAAGCGCCCAGCTGCAGGCCCGCCCCGGTGCTCGGTACGTGCGCCGGGGCGGGCCAATGCTTCACCGCCAACAAATTCACGTTGCCCCATAGGCACATGCTGGCCTTCATGGTTAACTCTTGATCCTTTTCCCAACCCAAGATCAAGGATTTTGTCATGGCTCAAGTGACTCTCAAAGGCAACCCCGTCCAAGTCAATGGCTCGCTGCCACAGGTCGGTGCTCAGGCGCCGGCGTTCTCCCTGGTAGGCGAGGGGCTGGCCGACAAGTCGCTCAATGACTTCGCCGGCAAGCGCAAGGTGCTGAACATCTTCCCAAGTGTCGATACGCCTACCTGCGCCACGTCTGTGCGCAAGTTCAATGCCCAGGCCAACGAGCTGGCCAACACCGTCGTACTGTGCGTTTCCGCCGACCTGCCATTCGCCCAGGCTCGCTTCTGCGGTGCCGAAGGCCTGGAAAACGTCAAGAACCTCTCCACCTTGCGTGGCCGTGAGTTCCTTGAGCAGTACGGTGTTGCCATCGCCGACGGCCCATTGGCAGGCCTGGCTGCCCGTGCCGTTGTGGTACTGGACGAGCACGACAAGGTGCTGCACAGCGAGCTGGTCGCTGAAATCGCCGACGAGCCCAACTACGACGCCGCCCTTGCCGCGTTGAAGTGACGGCGCCGGGCAGGGATCGAACCTTCCTCCTGCCCATTGCTCCA